>Ga0163216_100352_pt1 | contig 85207 bp, 83 predicted proteins | sample SynspAceP_FD_167610 | JGI IMG/M metagenome (GOLD analysis project Ga0163216, IMG submission 167610) | Saline lake microbial communities from Ace Lake in Antarctica - Synechococcus sp. Ace-P (Illumina Assembly) | ecosystem: Environmental > Aquatic > Non-marine Saline and Alkaline > Saline ... | reverse complement strand
ACATTGCAGCACAGTTAAGTGCGATTATGGATACTGACTATGCGACAGAGTCTGCGAACATGACGAAGAACAGTATTCTTCAACAAGCAGGTACAGCAGCGTTATCACAAGCTAACCAAGCACCTAACAACATTACATCGTTGTTGCGTTAAATTATTGCGTTAAATGGTTAGGTTGTAAAAGTAAGGAATTAACCGGCCAGTATTTCTGGTCGGTTTTTAGGCAAAAGGAGGGATAAGAAATGACTGTACAAAGTGTTAGTTTAATTGCTAGTAATACTAATCTAGCGAGTAGTTCTATAACTGGTCAGCCAGATTTTTCTCGTAGCAAAGTTGCTGAAGAGTTGCCAAAAATTGAGTTTAAGACAAGTCAAGAACTTGAGCCTGATGCGTTACAAAAAGCAGTAGAGGAAGCGAATCAACTGTTTAGCCAAGTGCGACCAGATATCAAGTTTGTCATTGATGAGAGTACAAAAGATGTTGTGATTTTGCTGGTTGAGCCAGGGACAGGCAATGTCATTAATCGTTATCCAACGGAGCAGGCAATGGCAATTAGCAATGCCATTGTCGAATCACAGGCGCGGATTGCCGAGCGTAGTGAAGCGTTTCGCAATGCTAACGATAGTTTAGTAGGACTGTTTGTTCAGCAAAAAACATAAAGGATATTTAAGATGGCCGTTTCAGGATTAAGTGCTAGTAGTATCGACGTGCAATCAGTTGTCAGTCAGCTGATGGAAGTTGAGCGCGGCCCTGTTAATAAGCTAAGCCGAAAATCGGCCACTTACGAAACTCAGCTTTCTGTTTTAGGCACGTTGAAGAATAGTATTGCCAGCTTTCAAACTGCGGTAAAAGGATTAAAAGATACCGGTAGTTTTCAGTCTTTTAACACCACTTCTTCAGATCCGACTGTATTGACTGCAAACGCAGGTGCAACGGCAAGTGCAGGTAATTATTCAGTTAATATTAGTCAGCTTGCACAATCTCAACAATTGGTCGCGGCTGGACAACTGAGTAGCAGTGCAGCAATTGGTAGTGGCGCATCGACTACGCTCAGTTTTGATTTTGGTGCCATTGCTGGCGGTACACTTACTGCAGGCACTTATACTGGCGCTAGTTTCACTTCAAATGGTAACGGGATACAAACTGTTACTATCGATGGGACGAATAACTCACTTGAAGGTATACGCGATGCGGTTAATAGTGCAAAAATTGGCGTAACCGCTAGTATTATCAATGATGGCGGATCTACGCCTTATCGACTTGCTTTCAGCTCTAGTGCATCGGGTGTTAATAATAGTATGAGTATCTCAGTTGCAGGAGATGCGACATTGAGTAGTTTACTCAGTCACGATCCTGCAGGGAGTCAAAATTTAGCAGAAACATTGACTGCACAAAATGCAAACTTCACCTTAAATGGGGTGGCGATTACCAAAGCCTCTAATGTTGTGACGGATGCTGTTGCAGGTGTGACCTTGACTTTAAGTAAAGTAACTACGGCACCTGTGAATTTAACGGTGACGAAAGATACAGCCGCTATTACTGAAGCGGCAAACACATTTATCAGTAAATACAACACGCTAATGACGGATTTAAAAAGCTTATCTTCTTATGCGGCGGGTGGAAAACCAGCAGGTAGCTTAGCTGGAGATCCAGCCGTTAGACAAATGATTAATGAGTTAACAACCATCATTAGCGGCACTGTAACAGGTGGAGAATTTGCAACGTTAACAAGTGTTGGTATCAGCACCAAACCAGGGACAGGCTTAACATTAGATTCAACGCTATTTAATAGCGCGATTGACAATAATTTAGATGACCTTGCTAATTTGTTTACTTCAGAAGAAGGTTTTGCAACCAAGTTAGATGCATGGGCATCAACATCCATGAATGTTACGTTAACGTCAAGAACGAGCAATATTAATGATGCGATTAAAGCGATTACCAATGAGATTGACCTGCGTGAAATACGGTTAGCGAGTTTAGAAAAACGTTACACAGCGCAGTTTAGTAACTTGAATAGAGTATTAGCGAGCATGAGTGCGCAGCAGACATTTATCAGTCAGGCTTTTAGTAAAAATAGTAATTCATAAAGGTGAATGGAAAAATTATGTTCGGAACACAGCAAAATATTAATCAATATCAAAAAGTGAGTATTGAATCAGGCGTTGATGCAGCTAATCCAATTGAGCTCATTGTGATGTTATATGATGGCGCGATATTGGCTTCTAATTCCGCAATACCCTATATTAAAAAGAATGATTACAAACTGAAAGGTGAGTTCATTTATAAGGCCATTAGGATTATTCAATTGGGCTTAAAAATGAGTTTGAATTATGAAGTGGGTGGCGAAATTACGACCAATTTAGATGCGTTATATACCTATATGACCAATCTATTAATTAAAGCAAATATAGAGAATGTGGAGCAACCTGTCCACGAGGTCGTTAAGTTGCTGACAGAGTTACGTGGTGCTTGGGTGGCTATTAGCAAAACCGATGCAGCAAAAATGGTGAGCAATAAAAAAGCAGTTGCGGTTAATGATGTTGCTTATATGGAAAAGGTTTAATGATGCAATACGAAAATATATGTTCACTTTATGAGTCAGTAGCAGAGCTCACTAATCAAATGTTATTAGCAGCGAAAAATCAAGATTGGGATCAGCTATCTGAGCTTGAAATAAGTTGTGCGAATTATAACGAGCAGATTAGAGATTATGCGGATTTAGAGCCATTAAGTGGTGAGTCTCAGGCGAGAAAACTCAAAAGCATTAAATTGATTTTAGCCAATGACCGTGAAATTAGAGATTTAATGGCGCCTTGGATGATGAAACTAAACAGTATGCTCAACAGAAGTAATCAATCGGTGCAACAACAACTCATTTAAACCATGTAATTTAAATTATGTAATTTAGATCATGTTATGGACAAATCAAGCCATCAGTTAGGCGTGAATCCGGTTGCTAGAGTCAACGCCTTATCAGCCGTTGCTAGCATCGGTAGCCCTGTGCAATCGCTTGAATCCAGAGCTTCTCATTTAGCCAATCAGCAAGCGGCATTAACAGCGCAGATGGTAGCTAGCGCATCTGGTGTGGATTTACTTAAAAAACTGGTGTCTACAGCAGATGTGAGTGCGACAGCGCAATTCATTAATCAATCACTAAAGCAAGCTGAAGCCGCAGGTGTGGCAGGCAAATACATGGCAACATCGGTGCTAACGCAAACGCCTACTTTAGCTAATATCGTCTCACAACAACTAAAAATGGCGATTAGTAACAGTGGTTTATTCTATGAATCACACTTACAAGAGTTTGTTGAAGGTCATCGAAGCTTGGCTGAGCTGAAACAAGAACCACAAAATAAACTGCATTCTTTAATGCAATCGCTACTGCCTCAGCAGTTACATATTCTGGAACATCAACGTCTATCCTGGCATGGCGAAGTGTGGGCTCATCAACGAATGGATTGGGATATTTATATCCAAAATCAGCAGAATAAAGAACATCCATCTTATGCAAATGAAGACGAACAGGCCGCTATTGCCAGTGATTTAACTTTGCATTTGCCACATTTGGGTAAAGTAACCGCAAAAATTAGTTTAAGAGATGGACGCATGCGGATAGCATTTTTAGCGGAGCAAGAAAATGCCCTGCGTTTATTAAAAGAAAAAAGTCCAGCATTAGCCAGTGCCATTGAAAGCAATGGGCAACGGCTAGAAAGCTTAACGCTCACTCGTGACAGTAATACGATGGAAGTTGAATCGCATGAATAACTTTCATACCCAGCAACAAGCGGTGGCATTGGCTTATGAATCAGGTGATTTTGCGCCACGTGTATTGGCAAAAGGACGCGGTGCGATTGCGGAGCACATTATTGGTATTGCGCAAGAAAAAGGCGTGTTTGTACACGAATCTAAAGAAATGGTTTCGTTGTTAATGCAAGTGGATTTAGATGCGCATATACCTACTGAATTGTATCAAGCGATTGCTGAAATTCTCGCCTGGCTTTACCGTTTAGAATCAGGTGAAGCGATGGATGGTTTAAATTAAGCCATTGTTTTAATGAGTTAATATTTAGACCTGCATATTCATAATGTCTTGATAAGCAGAGACTAATTTATTGCGCACTTGTACCGTTGCTTGAAAAGCAATATTCGATTTTTGACCAGCAATCATGACATCGGAAAGGCTCACACTATCGTCGCCTAATACAAAATTTTTGCTTAACGTTTCAGCAGCACGTTGCGTCTGATTGACTTGATCTAGCGATGCTTTTAAGGCATCAGAAAAATTAACTTTCGATGTGCTTTGAGATTGCGCTAAACCTGTGGAAATTTTTAATCCATCAGCGGCATCTACTTGCGGACGCTGTGCGGCAGCTTTCATCTGCGCTAGCATCGATTCTATTCGGCTTGAATCAATTCCGCCTGCTTTCATCATGACCTCCTGTTAAACAAAAATAACAAACTTTCGACCTATAACTAATGTATCACTTTGTAGGTTTTGGCAGATTGGAAATAAGACAAGGAAAAGTGCTTTATTCAGAACTTTAAAAATGAAAGTTTTCCGCATAATAACAATCAATAAGTCAGCAATATGGCAGAAATATGATGCCGCCTTGATTTGAAGCGTGATTTACCTCATACAAGGCTGGGCTTAATTGGAGAGAATAAATGGCAACAGATGCAGGATTGAACAACAGCGTTGAGGGTTTACTTCCGCGCCAGATTGGCAGCAAACTATTTTTATTAGCAGGTATGGCAGCGGTTGTTGCTGTGATGGTCGTGTTTTGGTTATGGAGTCAACAACCGGATTATCGTGTTTTATTTTCCAATTTTAGCGATAAAGATGGTGGTGCGATTGTCGCTGCTTTAGACAAAATGAATGTGCCATACAAGCTATCCGATAGTGGTAGCGCTATTCTTGTTCCTGCAGCACAAGTACACCAAGCACGTTTAAAACTGGCCTCAGAAGGTTTGCCAAAAGGCGGTAATATTGGTTTTGAATTGTTAGAAAAGCAAAAGTTTGGTGTGTCACAATTTGTAGAACAGGTGAACTTTCAACGTGGTTTAGAAGGCGAGTTAGAGCGCAGTATTCAAGCGATTGACACCGTTGAGTCAGCTATTATTCATTTGGCTATCCCAAAACAATCTGTCTTTGTACGTGAAGATCAAAAACCAACGGCCTCAGTTTTATTAAACGTGTTATCTGGCCGCCATTTAGATGCCAATCAAGTGAGTGCGATTGTGCATTTAGTCGCTAGTAGTGTGCCACATTTACAAGCTAGCAATGTGACGGTGGTCGATCAAAACGGTAACTTACTTTCTGATACGTCTAAAAAAGCAGGTACAAAACAACTCGATCCAGCGCAACTTAAGTATGTTGATGAATTACAACAAAGTATTGCACGAAGAGTTGAATCGATTATTGTGCCGATTGTTGGCGCCAATAACGTACGTGCTGAAGCCAGTGTAGAAGTTGATTTTTCTACCAGTGAACAAGCAGCTGAAATCTACAAACCTAATCAAAATACAAGCGATGTTGCTGTGCGTAGTATGCAGAGCAATGAATCGACTACTGCTGGCCCAAATGGTGCGACAGGTGTGCCAGGCGCGTTATCTAATCAGCCGCCCGAAGAAGCGACTGCACCTATCACCACGGAAGAGGGTGAAGAAACAACAGCGGTAGCTGCCAATGCGCCACCGATTAATTCGCAAAAAAATACGACAACTAACTTTGAAGTCGATAAAACCGTACGCTATGAGCAGCAAGCAATGGGTGGTATCAAACGGTTAAATGTCGCTGTCGTTGTTAACAATATGCCAGTGGTCGATGCTGAAGGTAAAACCACATATCGTCCATTGACCGATGCCGAGAAACAACAAATTAATGATTTAGCAAGGCAAGCAATGGGTTTTAATGAGACCCGTGGCGATGCGCTGGCTGTGGTCAATACTGCCTTTGCACAAGCTGCAGTTGAAGCTATGCCAGAAGTGCCAATGTGGAAACAGCCAATGACGATTGAATATGTAAAAGATGCTTTAAGGTTGATTATTGGCATTGTGGTGATGCTGATGCTTTATAAAAAGATATTGAAACCAATGTTTAATAAATTGACTGAACCACTTGCTTTACCCTCAGCAGCATTAACACCGATTGGTAGTGTAAATAGCGGCAATGGTGAGATGGAAGTGCAGAATGATCCTAGACTGATTTCTAGTTATAACCAAAGCTTGGATGCCGCTAAACAAATCGCAGCGCAGAATCCAAGAATGGTCGCTAGTGTAGTGTCTGGCTGGACAAGTGGGAATGCAACATGAGTGATGATGGTGTAATGAAAAGCGCTGTGCTAATGCTAGCACTTGGTGAAAATGAAGCGGCCGAGGTGATGAAGTATTTATCGCCAAAAGAAGTTCAAAAACTAGGCTCTGCTATGGCTACCTTGAAATCAGTGGGACGCGAGCAAGTAGAAACAACGGTTAAAGATTTTTTAACCGTGGCGGATGAAAGTAGCGATTTCGGCTTAGATTCTGATGAGTATATTCGCTCTGTATTGAATAAAGCACTGGGCGATAAGGCCTCTAGTGTACTCGACCGTATACTGCAAAACCGCGATTCTAGCGGGATTGAAAGTTTGAAATGGATGGATGCACCTACAGTTGCTGAGCTAATTAGTAACGAGCATCCACAGATTATTGCCACAATATTAGTGCATTTAGATGCTGATCATGCCTCAGAGATATTATCAAAATTTACCGAGCGTTTGCGCCAAGATACCTTATTAAGAATTGCGACATTAGACGGCGTTCAGCCAACTGCGCTGAATGAGTTGAATGATGTGTTATCTAAATTGCTATCTGGCAATGACAGTTTGAAAAAGCAATCAATGGGTGGCGTTAAAGTAGCGGCTGAAATTATGAATTACTTCAGTGGCGATGTAGAAGCAACGGCCATGGAAAGCTTGAAAAGTTACGACGAAGATTTGGCACAACAAATCATGGATACTATGTTTGTGTTTGATGACATTATTCAGATTGACGACAAGGGTATCCAAGTGATGTTAAGAGAGGTGCAATCTGAAACATTGATCATTGCGCTAAAAGGAACAACAGCCGAAATGCGCGAAAAAATCTTTAAAAATATGTCCTCTCGAGCAGCCGAAATGATGCGTGAAGATTTGGAAAGTAAAGGCCCTGTTAAATTATCTGAAGTAGAAGCGCAGCAGAAACAAATGCTACAAGTTGTGCGACGCTTAGCCGATGAAGGGCAAATCATGATTGGTGGTAAAGGAGGGGATGATGAGTACGTCTAGCGCCACAACACCTAAAGAAAAACAAACCGCTTATGAGCGCTGGGAAATGTCATCCTTTAGTGAAGGTGTTGATGCAAGATCTCATCACGATAATGGACAAAAGACAAAGAAAACACCTGCTGCTAGTAGTATTTCAGGCGCTTTAGAAAGTGTGCGTAAAGAAGCCTACACAAAAGGCATGCAAGAAGGGTTTGCTGTCGGCATGGCAAAAGCAAAAGAGTACGCAGCAAAAGAGCAGGAGCAGTTCTTATTAGTTGCCGCTAATTTTGAGCATGCCTTAGAAATGGCTGACCAAAAAATAGAAGAAGATATTTTGGCTTTAGCATTAGAAATGGCGAAATTGATGTTGAAACAGAAAATCAATATTGACCCAGAAGTGATTCTACCTGTGGTGCGAGATGCTATTCATTATTTACCCAATGTGCAAAAACCAGCCAGAATCATTGTTCATCAAGAAGATGCGCGGATTTTAAGAGACTCATTAGGTGAAGAACTAGCAGAGCAAGGTTGGCAAATTCAAGAAGACCATAATATTGAACGTGGGGGTTGTTTAGTCGAAACAGGTGAAAACCAAATTGATGCAAGCAACAAAGTGCGCTGGAAAAGAATCGCGGATGCATTAGCGCAAAGCAATGATTGGTTGCTACCTTGATTGCAGAAAATTTACATAGCAAGCGTTGGCAAAGTTATATCAACGACTGCCAAGAGGTGCTCAGAATTGTTGAACCATTAGAGGTGGCAGGGCGCATTACCAAATTAACGGGCTTAGTCATGGAAGCGGCAGGGATTAAATTGCCCATTGGCTGCGCCTGCTATGTGCCATTAATCGGTGGGCGGCGTGTTGAAGCAGAAGTAGTCGGTTTTGATGGCGATAAATTGTTACTCATGCCACAAAGTAGCGTGGATGGTGTAGTCCCAGGCGCTAAAGTATTTGCCATGGATGTGGCCGATGCATTGCCGAAGCCAAAACACAATAATCAACCACGTCGGCGTGTGTCAGATAGAACCCGTCATTTGCCAGTAGGCGAAGGGTTGTTAGGGCGTGTGTTAGATGCTGGCGGTAATCCATTAGATGGTCTAGGTGAGGTCAATACTGGTAAAAGTGCATCGTTAACTGCGAGAAATATTAACCCATTAGAGCGTGCACCAATTGAGGATGTACTTGATGTTGGGGTTCGCGCAATCAACAGCATGTTGACCGTAGGCCGTGGTCAGCGTATGGGTTTATTTGCTGGTTCTGGTGTTGGTAAAAGTGTGTTGTTAGGCATGATGGCACGTTATACCACTGCCGATGTGATTGTGGTGGGATTGATAGGCGAACGTGGCCGCGAGGTGCAAGAGTTTATTGAGCAAATTTTAGGTGAGGAAGGCTTAGCGCGATCCGTTGTCGTCGCTGCGCCTGCCGATGCGCCAGCATTAATGCGTTTGCAAGGCGCGAATTACGCGACGACCATTGCCGAGTATTTCCGTAATCAAGGCAAAAATGTTTTATTGATTATGGACTCATTAACGCGTTTTGCCATGGCGCAACGTGAGATTGCATTAGCCGTTGGTGAGCCGCCTGCAACTAAAGGTTACCCACCTTCTGTTTTTGCTAAGTTGCCTGCATTGGTTGAACGCACAGGAAACGGCAAACGCGGAGAAGGTTCGATTACCGCTTTTTATACCGTATTAACAGAAGGCGACGATCAGCAAGATCCCATTGCCGATGCTGCACGTGCGATTTTGGATGGTCATATTGTGCTCAGTCGTGAGCTAGCGGAGAGCGGACATTATCCTGCGATTGATATTGAGCAATCGATTAGTCGTGCCATGCAAAATATTACCTCTGCAGAGCACCAGCAATCATCGCGAAAATTAAAGCAATTACATGCACGTTATAACCGAAGTGTCGATTTGATTAATGTTGGTGCTTATGAAATGGGCAGTGATTCCATCTTAGATAAAGCAATTGCCAAGCATGAAGACATTGTAGAATTTTTACAACAAGGTATTAATGAACGTGCTGGACTATCAGAAAGTATAGAGAAGCTTTCTGGGGTGTTGAGTGCTTAATATGAAAGGTTAATCAATGGCATCTACTTCTTCTTCGGCTTTAACCATGTTGTTTGATATGGCCAAAGAAGAGGCTGAGCTAGCGATGAAACAATTGGCGACTGCCAATAAAGTATTAAGAGAAGCGCAGCAAAAAAGCACGATGTTGCATGACTATAAGCAAGATTATATTGAGCATTTAAATGTATTGTTAACACAAGGTATCGCTAAGCAGTCGCATCTTAATTATCAGAATTTCTTGCATAAGTTAGAGCAGGCGATTAGCGGGCAAAATGAGGTGACGCTAGCAGCAGAGTATGAACGAGATAAGGCGCTTGGGGTATTGCAAATAGCACAACGGAAGAAAATGTCGTTTGAAGTGTTAATTGATAGAGCGCATAAAAAGGCAGTCAAAATTGCCAATAAAAGAGATCAGAAGTTGATGGATGAGTTTGCAATGCGCGCGAAGCGGATGCATTCAAGTTAATGGATAATTAGATGAGGTTAGCAAAAAAATGATGCAAACATTACCATTTGTAGCAGCTAAAACAGCGGCGCCAAAAGGCGCTGTAGCGCCAGAGGCATCAAAGCAGCCTGATGTGAAAGGTGCTGCTTTTAATCAAGTGTTATCTAAACAAATGGCACAAGAAGATGCAAAAAAAACATCCGCTAAAGTGAGCGATCAAACAGCCCAAGCACGTGCTAAACAAAATAGAGCAGACAAAGATAAAGCCGAAGCAAAAGTAGGTATTAATGTAAGTGATGAGCTGATGGATGATAGTGGTGTTGACAAAAGCAGTGGTGACAAAAACAGCGTTGATAAAAGTAATGTTGATGCGCAATTGCTAGCACTAGAGGTGACAGCCAAAACAGTCCAAGAGGTGACAGATGGTCAAGTGGTTTTAGATACGCAACAAACAGAGGCGGCTAAAGCAATCAGTGATGGACAAGTAGCGATAGCAGCGGTTACACCAACCATAGTACCTGTTCCTGTAGCCGCAGCTGTACCATTAATACAGCAAGCGAATCATGTAAAAGAGACCAATACTGCACTTGGTAAAACAGATGTCGTTGATGGTCAGTCGCTAACTGATGTTGCTGGAAACTCGGCTGTTAAGGCTAAGCCTAATGATGATGTTGCTCAGCAAAAGGCAAGTGCGGTTAATAGCCAACAGCAAGCTGATAATGATCAGTTTGTGCAGACAATGATTGCTGAAAGCAAGATGAAATCTGGACAAGAAGCGACCATCAGTAAAGCAATGACTGGCGTGGCAGAAAGCAGTGCAATTTCAACGGTTTCTATACAGCAACCAGCCGCAAAATTTACGACAATGCCTATTCAGGCAGGTCGTGATAATCAGATTAATGTTTATCCTGGCAAAGCAGGCTGGAACGAGGCGGTGAGTCAAAAGGTTGTTTGGATGGTTGGTGCGACGGAGCAGACTGCGAAATTAACGCTTAATCCGCCTGAACTTGGACCATTAGAAGTGATTATTAATGTTAACAATGACAAAGCAGACGCCACCTTTATTTCAGAGAATCCAGAAGTGCGTAAAGCGCTAGAAGACGGTGTATCAACGTTACGTCAGTTAATGGGGCAAGCGGGTGTTGAGTTAGGACAAGCGAATGTCAGTACCAGTAAACAGCAACAAGAGTTCCAGCAATCGAATCAGCAGCAGTTTGTACGTCAGCAGACAACGAATACCACCAATCAGTTTGAAGAGAATGGCAATAACAGGCCCGCTGTTATTAAAGAGTCGAACGGATTAGTCGATATTTTTGCTTAGCACATTAATCGTTGTAAAGCATTATCCTTGAAGTCAGCCTTGATATGGGTTGGCTTTTTTGCGTCTATTCATGCCAATACGCTAAAAATATGAATTAGCCATTTTTTCTCCTTTTATTCCAACCATCAATATTATTTTTTTGCCGTACATTAGATATTAATGGCCCTTGGTGTTAACTGGTTTGAGTGTTAACCAATGTTTTCACTAAAGTGATTTGGCTTGAGCAAGCCCAACTAATGTGGAGAGCGAGATGGTGTTGAATTCAAATATAGATGAAATGACTGTTAATGAAACTGCAGCGAAAGCGTTAAAAGTCGCCGTTGAAAATTATAAAGCCGCTGAAGTAGCGCTTAAGGATGCTGAATTCAAATATCACAAGCTGGTCAAGTTCCGCCAAGACTATGTTGATCGCTTTGATAATGAGATGAAGCACTATGTTGCAGAGGAAACACAGCAAGGCTTTCGCAGCTTCTTTTCACGTTTAGACGTTGTAATCTTTGAGCAGCAAGACATTGTTGCGGACTTACAGACAAAAGTGAGCATTCAGCGAGAGCTGGCACAAGAGTGTCTGAAAAAAAATCAATTAATGAATGAAGAAGAGGCTGTTCATTAAGGTAAAAAAGACCCGAGATTAAACCTGAATTAGGCTAGTTTATTCCTTTTATTCGATGCATAAGATAAATGAGTGCTAGGTAATAATGAATGATGACACAAGAAAAAACAATTAAGAAAGGCAAGCAACCATTGACTTCAAAAACAGTACCTTTGGCAGAGTTAAGACAGCTGTTGATTGCTGTTTCTGATCATGGCGCGCAACATCTTGTTGAGGTGGAAACTGATTTGAATCAGACCACTTACTTACTCAGTGGGGCCATTGAAAAATTGAGTGCCAGCTTTATGAGTATTCATGAGGCGATTACGTCACAGCAGCAAGAAATTGATCAACTGTTAGAAACGATAAACGTACCGGAAGATGAATATCAAAAAATATTGGTATTGCGCAAAAAAATTGGAGATGAAGTGAATGCTGCCGTAACGGGTTTGCAGTTTCAAGACATGACCAGTCAACTCATTGCACGCGTCATTAAGCGGGTCGATGGTTTAAGAGAGTCTTTGGATGCACTGGCCGCACATGGTCAAGATATGGGATCTGAACATGAGCATGCAGAGATTGTGAAGCTATTAAATGAAATGAGTGCAAGTTTGAATGTCCGTAACACGGCGTTGATGGGTGGACTCATTAAATCAGTAGCGCAACACAATATGAATTCGGGTGAGATAGAACTATTTTAAATCGACTTTATTAGGCAAAACGGCTTTAGATTAAGTGAAGAATAATTTTTATTGGAAACAAAATCCAATCTAACAATTAAGTGAGAGTAAACGATGGCAAAAACAATTTTAGCAGTTGACGATTCTGGATCGCTAAGACAAATGGTGGCTTTTAGCTTAAAGGCTGCAGGTTATGAGGTTGTCTCAGCTGTCGATGGTCAAGATGGACTCAATAAAGCCAAAGAAAAAACAGTGGATTTGGTATTGACTGACCAAAACATGCCCATTATGGATGGCTTAACGCTAATCACTAATCTACGCTCGCTCGCCTCTTATAGCAAAGTGCCTATTTTGATGCTAACGACAGAGTCTAGTGATGAAATGAAAGCCAAAGGCAAGGCGGCTGGTGCGAATGGTTGGTTGGTTAAGCCATTCGATCCTAAACGGTTAATTGAAGTGGTACAAAAGGTAATTGGCTAAACGATGTTTTTGGATATTGAATAAAACACATGCTAATGGAGCACAATAATGACAATTGATATGAGTCAATTCTATGAGGTCTTCTTTGATGAGTCAGAAGAACTCTTGGCCGAGGCAGAAAGACTGTTGCTTGGTCTTGATATTGCAGAGCCAGACAATGAAGATTTGAATGCAATTTTCCGCGCAGCGCACTCGATTAAAGGAGGCGCTGCGACTTTTGGTTTTACAGACATGGCAGAAATTACCCACGTACTGGAGAATTTATTAGACAAAATTCGCAAAAATGAAATGGCGCTAACAGCTGAGCATGTTGATGCTTTTCTTGCAGCCAAAGACGTATTGGAGATGGAGTTAGACGGCCATCGAAATGCAGCTGAAGTTGATCAAGAGCAAGTAGCGAATGTGAAGATGGTATTGAAGTCACTTTCTGAAGCGGGCAATGTTGAAATTAAGCCAGTACCAACTGTCGATAATCCTGTACCAGAAGTCGTTGCTGAGCTTAAGCAAACTGAGGTTAAAGAAGAGCTGCCAGTAGCTGATGCGCAAAGCGCACCACCAGCGGCTAATGTACCTGTAGGAATGACAATATTTGATGTTGCTTTACCAGAAGTGACAGAAAAAGATTTAAAAAACTTAAAAGAAGAGCTGGAGCTGTTAGGTGATGTAACTGCGCATCAACAAGATAATGGTCGTCACGTCATTCGACTCACAACAGACTCTTCACAAGATGACATTATTTCAATCTGCTCATTTATTTTAGACCCTAATGATTTGGTGATTACAACACCGACTGCTGATGCAGACGTTAGCGCAGCATCAGAAGCTACCGTAACTACTGAACCAGAAAAACAAGAGGCAAAAGCTGAAGTAATAACAGAAACGACAGAATTAGCAAAAGATAAGGTCAAAGTTGAAGAAGAGGTAGGTTACGGTTTATTTGCTGAAGAGGGTGAAGAAAGTGTTGAAGAAGGTTATGGATTCTTTGCACCATTCAAACCACATAAAGATGCAGTAAAGTCAGAATTGATTGGTGATGACACCCCCATTTCTGCTGAAGCAGCTGCAAATCATACTGAAGCGACAGCAGAGGTATCAGTCGCTAAAACAGAAGCAAAAGTCAATAAAGGCAGACGCGAAAGCGACAAAGCAGGCGCTGTTGAAACGACTTCTATCCGTGTTGGTGTAGAAAAAGTCGATCAATTGATTAACTTGGTTGGTGAGCTGGTGATTACACAAGCAATGATTGATCAACGTGTAAGCGCGCTAGATCCAGTGCAACATGAAAAATTGATTAATAGCGTAACGCAATTAACACGTAATACCCGAGATTTGCAAGAGTCTGTGATGTCGATTCGTATGATGCCGATGGATTTTGTGTTCTCACGCTTCCCACGCATGGTGCGCGATTTGGCAACCAAGCTCAATAAAAAAGTAGAGTTTGTCACCGAAGGTGCAACGACAGAATTAGACAAAGGTTTGATTGAGCGCATTGTCGATCCATTAACCCATTTAGTCAGAAACAGTGTCGACCATGGTGTAGAAATGCCAGAAGTGCGCAAAGCCGCACGTAAACCAGAAACTGGCCGCTTAACCTTATCAGCCGCACATAAAGGCGGCAGCATTGTGATTGAGGTGACGGATGATGGTGCAGGATTAAATCGTGACAAGTTATTGGCTAAAGCAAAATCAAATGGCTTGGACGTGAGTGAAAGTATGTCAGATAGCGAAGTCTTTGGTTTGATTTTCGCACCAGGATTCTCAACTGCTGAAGTAGTGACCGATGTTTCTGGTCGTGGCGTTGGCATGGATGTGGTCAAACGAAACATTGCAGCAATGGGCGGTTCGATTGAAATTCGCTCTGCTATAGGTTTTGGCACAACGATTTCAATTGCCTTGCCACTTACTTTAGCAATTTTGGATGGCATGTCTGTTTCGTTGGGCGATAGTCTTTATGTGTTGCCACTGAATCTCATTGTGGAAACCATGCAGCCAAAAATGGAAGACATTAAAACAGTCACCAGCGCAGGTCTCATGGTGCACGTGCGAGGCGAATATCTACCGATTATTCCGTTATATGCACTGTTTAATCAAGATACCGAAATCACCCATCCAACAGAAGGCGTGCTGGTGATTATTGAAGCAGAAGGTAAAAAAGCTGCGTTGTTTGTGGATTCATTAGTCGGTCAGCAACAAGTGGTGATTAAGAGTTTGGAAACAAACTTTAAGAAAATTCAGGGTATTTCAGGAGCCACGATCATGGGTGATGGCTCAGTTGCATTAATTATCGATGTGCCGACTGTTATCAAAATGGGACAAAGCAATATTAAAGAAGGAGCTTACGCATGAGCACTAACACAGAAAACAACCTAGAAAATGGCGCTGAGGGCTCTGTTCCTTCACAAGAGTACCTTACTTTTGTGTTAGGAGACGAGTCTTACGGTATTGATATTTTGAAAGTACAAGAAATTCGCGGTTATGACGCGGTGACTAAAATTGCCAATACACCAGCCTTTATAAAAGGCGTGGTGAATTTGCGTGGCTTGATTGTGCCAATTGTCGACTTACGGATTAAGTTTGGTCTGGGCAAAGTCGTGTATGACGAGTTTACAGTTGTGATTATATTAAATCTAAATGGACGCGTCGTTGGTATTGTCGTTGATGGCGTATCAGACGTAAAAAACCTTAAAGGATCAGATTTAAGAAGCGTACCAGATATTGTGGCGAGTATTGATACTAAGTACATCACAGGTCTGGCTACTGTTGACGACAAAATGTTTATTTTGGTGGATATAGAGCAGTTAATGACCAGCAACGAAATGGCATTGATTGATAGTGCAGTTGTTCAATAATTATTATCAAACGATTAGAAATAGGGGCAAAACATGTTGTCAAAAATAATAGACTATGTTGCAAATCAGTTAGCCGTCACAAAAGTGCTGAAAGATGAAGTTGCTGAGTTTAGAGCTTTAAAAACAGAGATTAACAAAGCCAGATGTGTCATCGAGTTTGATGCTGAAGGGATTATTACGCAAATCAATGGAAATGCGCTTAATGCACTTGGCTATGATGAAAGTGAACTGATATCGCACCATCATCGTACTTTAGTCGGACGCACAGAAGCCTCAAGTCAAACTTACAAAGCATTCTGGCCAAGCTTAGCAGCAGGTGAGTCACAAACAGGTATTTTCCAACTGCAAAATAAACAAGGCGATACAGTATGGTTTCAAGGCTATTACGCGCCCGTATTGAGTGAAAATAAATCCTTAGTCAAGACAGTTGCCTATCTCACGGATATATCTAAAGATAAACAATCATCCATTGAGCTTGAAGGTGAAGATACCGCATTACACCAAAGCTTTGGCATTATGGAGTGCGATTTAAACGGCAAAATATTGGATTGCAATGAACTATTTGTTAAGCCATTAGCTTATGCAAAAGATGAGTTAATTGGCAAACACGTGAGCATGTTCTTAGATCCTAAAAAAGCTGAAGATCCAGAATATAAAAAGATGTGGCAATCACTGAGTGCAGGTGAAAAAAGTCATAGTATTGAAATTAAACGGATAGCTAAAACGGGTGAAGAATATTGGTTTCAATCTACCTACGTTCCAGTTAAAAACGAGCATGCTAAACCAGTTAAGGTTGTTGTCTACTCTTATTGCATTACAGAAGAGAAGAAAAAGAATGCAGAATTTCAAGGCCACATTGATGCCATCAACAAAATACAAGCCGTTATTGAGTTTGATCTCAAAGGTAATATTTTGGCGGCAAATAAAAATTTTGCTAACGCAACAGGTTATACACTAGACGAAATTATAGGCAATCATCATAGTATGTTTGTCACATCTGATGAAAAAAATAGCGAGTCTTATAAAAAATTCTGGGAAAAATTAAGTCTTGGTGAAGCAATAGAAGGTCTTTATCACCGACTAGGAAAAGCTGATAAAGACGTTTGGCTACAAGCTTCTTACAACCCAGTTTCCGGATTGGACGGTAAAGTCTATAAAGTTGTTAAGTATGCAACAGATGTAACACAGCTAAAGCTGGTTGAAATAGAGAACGTAGAAAAATTAGCTTCGATTGATAGGGCGCTAGGTGTCATAGAGTTTACGATGGATGGCAAAATTTCTAAAATTAATAAAAATTTTGCTGAACTCACTGGGTACAGTGAGTTGGAAGTTATTGGTAAGAGCCATAGCATCTTTGTAGATACAAATAACAAAAACAGTTCAGAGTACAAAGCGTTTTGGGAGAAGCTGAACAATGGCGTTTTTGATGCAGGCGACTATAAGCGAATAGCTAAAGACGGCAAAGAAATCTGGCTACAAGCTAGCTATAACCCAATTCTTGATATGCATGGTAAACCAGTAAAAGTTGTTAAATTTGCAATGGATATTACCGAGCAGCATGCTGCAGCAGAAGTGCTTGCTCTTGCTGTAGAGGAATCTCATTCAGTAATTGAAAGAGCTAAAGAAGGAGACTTGATTAGTCGCATCTCTCTTGATGGTAAAACTGGTTCAGTCGCTAGCTTGTGCAACGGTATTAATGCTTTGATGGATAAGATGACTGAGATTGTGTTGCAGGTCACTGAGGCAGGGGAAACCATTCACACTGCTGCAGGTGAAATTGCAACTGGCAATAATGACTTGTCTAGCCGAACAGAAGAGCAGGCTTCAAGCCTAGAAGAAACTGCTTCCAGTATGGAAGAGCTTGCATCAACCGTAAAACAAAATGCAGAGAATGCATTGCAAGCCAATCAATTGGCAACGGCTGCATCTGGTGTTGCGATAAAAGGTGGTCAGGTTGTGGGCAAAGTGGTGAACACCATGAGTGCCATTAATGAAAGTGCACAAAAAATTGAAGACATTATTTCCGTCATTGACGGTATTGCCTTCCAAACCAATATTCTTGCGTTAAATGCTGCAGTTGAAGCTGCGCGTGCAGGTGAGCAAGGCCGTGGTTTTGCAGTGGTTGCAGGTGAGGTGCGCAACTTGGCGCAGCGCTCTGCAAGTGCAGCCAAAGAAATTAAAGAGTTAATCAACGACTCTGTCAGCAAAACGTCTGAAGGCACCAAGCTGGTTGAAGATGCTGGCCAAACAATGCAGGAGGTTGTGGACTCTGTGCAACGTGTAACAGACATTATGGGTGAAATCTCTGCCGCATCTACTGAACAGAGTACAGGGATTGACCAAGTCAATACTGCTATTACCAACATGGATGAGGTGACACAGCAAAATGCAGCCTTGGTTGAAGAAGCGGCGGCGGCGGCTGAGTCGCTAGTTGAGCAGGCCAATAGTCTGATGGAAACAGTCAGTAGCTTTAAAGTAAAAGGCACACAAAGACAAGAGCGCAGAGCAAGTAGTAGCCCTATGCGTTCACCCGCTAAGCCAGCCATGTCTAGGACCGCAGCGAAATCCACGCCTAAGCAAGCTGAGCACAAGACTGCAGCTAAGACTGGCACAGATGGCGATTGGGAAGAGTTTTAATTAAGTATCGAAGCTAATTTGAGATGATGAAAAGAGAACATGATGAAAATTAATATGCCAGTCACGCAGCATGAGGTTGAACTACTCGACAGTTCTTCTATTGTCTCGAAAACCGATTTAAAAGGGCGTATTACTTATATTAATCGTGATTTTATTGAAGTCAGTGGCTTTTTAGAGTCTGAGTTGATAGGTAAAAGTCACAATATTGTCCGTCACCCAGATATGCCGCCTGAAGCTTTTAGTGACCTTTGGAACACGGTGAAAGCAGGTAAGCCATGGAATGGCATGGTGAAAAACCGATGCAAAAACGGAGATTATTACTGGGTTGAGGCCAATGTTGCGCCAATTCGTGAGAACGGACAGTCGATTGGTTATATGTCGGTTCGATCAAAACCGACACGCCAACAGGTCGATGTAGCTGAAGCATTGTATGCCGATATGCGTGCAGGAGAAGTACCAACACAAAGTATATTTGCTAAGGTGGTTAAACAGGCCTTGGATTTACCATTTATCTTTAAAGTGAGTGGAGCAGTTGCACTACCAATCTTATCAATCTTAGCGTATGCCTATCTTTCAGATGCGCAGGAGATGAGTTTACTTTCAATTGCGATGGCGGGTGGAATTGCCTCTTTGGTCTCAATTTTCGTTCTGAATAAATTTATTGTCTCACCTTTAACTAAAGCAAACAAAGCAATTAATGCAATCGCAGATGGTGACTTCAAATACGCGATTAATACCAGCGTGAACGATGAGGTTGGCAAAATGATGCAGGCGCTTAAAGCCATGCAAATTAGAATTGGCTTTGATGTTAATGATGCTCGAAAAACGCAAGAAGAAGCGTCAAAACTACAGACTGCAATTGACAACAGTACAGCAGCATTTAGTTTTGCTGATAGTAGCAACCGTTTGACATATATGAATAACGCCGCAAAAGCCATGTGGGAGGTAATGTCGGCAGAGATAAAAGCATTGCATCCAGACTTTAGCCTAGAAACGATGATGGGCAATCCTATTATTGACTACTTCCAAAATGAAGAAGATAAACGCTTATTTTCTGAAAAACAAAAAGAGCCAAGTACCATTGAAGTTTCGATGTATGGCTTGATGTTGACGCTAACAATCGTACCAGTTTATGCCGAAAATGGTGAGTATTTGGGTCGTATGACTCAGTGGCAAGATCGCACGGCAGAAGCCATTGCTGAGAAAGAAGTCATGCGTTTGGTTGATGAAGCAGTAGCGGGTAACTTGTCAGAACGTGTCGATATCAACATCTTGCCTGAAGGTTTCGTACAAGAAACAGGCGTTGGTATTAATCATATTTTAGACGCAGTAATTGGCCCTCTAAATGTGGCTGCGAGTTATGTAGAGCACATTGCAAAAGGCGAAATACCAGCGAAGATTACTGAAGAATATAACGGTGACTTTAATACGATTAAGAATAACCTTAATCAATGTATTGATGCAGTGAATGCTCTAGTCGCTGACGCAGCAATGTTGTCACAAGCAGCCGTTGAGGGACAGTTGTCTACACGTGCTGATTCAGCAAAACATCAAGGTGATTTCCGCAAAGTAGTAGAAGGTGTTAATGCAACACTAGATTCTGTGATTGGCCCATTAAATGTTGCTGCGCAATATGTGGATGACATATCTAAAGGCAATATTCCACAGAAAATCACCAATGAATATAAAGGCGATTTTAATAACATTAAAAACAATTTGAATACTTGTGTGGATGCAGTGAATAACTTAGTCGCAGATGCCAATATGTTGGCAGAGGCAGCGCGTGAAGGGCACATTTCAACCCGCGCTGATGCAAGCCAGCATCAAGGTGATTTCCGTCAAATTGTAGAAGGCGTTAACAACACACTTGATTTAATTGTTGAACCAATTGCGGCGGTTAAAGAAGCGATAGAAACCATTACCACCGCTGCCAATGAAATCTCAACAGGTAATAACGATCTCTCTAGCCGAACAGAACAGCAAGCTTCTAGCTTAGAAGAAACGGCTGCCAGCATGGAAGAGCTAGCTTCGACTGTGAAACAAAATGCAGAGAATGCACAACAAGCGAATCAATTAGCGTTAACGGCTTCCGATGTTGCCATTAAAGGTGGCAAAGTCGTTAGTGAAGTAGTAAGCACCATGAGTGGGATTAATAACAGTGCGCAGAAAATTGAAGCGATTATTTCTGTGATTGATGGTATTGCCTTCCAAACCAATATCTTGGCGCTTAATGCGGCTGTTGAAGCAGCGCGTGCAGGTGAACAGGGACGTGGCTTTGCGGTAGTTGCAGGTGAAGTGCGCAACCTTGCACAACGCTCAGCCAGCGCTGCTAAAGAAATTAAAGAATTGATTACCGACTCTGTTGATAAAGCCACAGAAGGGACCAAGCTCGTTGAGAATGCAGGTACGACGATGGCAGAAGTGGTTGCCTCTGTGCAACGTGTTGCAGACATTATTAGTGAAATATCAGCCGCATCACAAGAGCAAACAACGGGTATTAACCAAGTAAATCAAGCCGTGACGAGCATGGATGAAGCGACTCAACAAAACGCTGCTTTAGTTGAAGAAGCGGCGGCTGCTGCGGAATCCTTAGTTGAGCAAGCCGTGCAGTTATCAGATGTGGTGAGTGTATTTAAGTTAGGTAACGAAAGCATTAAAACAGAAAGACGAGCAGTCAATAGCCCTATGCGAAGTCAATACACATCGAACATAAGACACAATAGTGCAACACCAAAACCAGACACAAAATTCTCTTTTGTTGATGCAGAAAAAGCGCATGGTAAATGGAAGATGAGATTAATTGATTATATAAATGGTCGCTCACATGAATCGTTTGATATTAGTGCGGTTTCTTGTGACGATAAGTGTCCTCTTGGTCAATGGATTTACAGTAATGCCGCCATGTATGGAAGCTTGCCAGAGTATAAAAAATTAAAAGATGAGCATATGCATTTTCATACTAGCGTCGGGGAAATTGTCGAAAATGCACAAAATGGTGACACAGCTAGTGCTAAAAAGTTGTTAGGAGCTGATTTTGCACGCCATTCAAAATCAACAATAAGTGCCATTCGAGAAATGCATTCGAAGGTTGATGTGCAAAAAAATTCTTATGGATCTTCTAAAACAGGCACCGATGATGAATGGGAAGAGTTTTAATGAGTGTAAATGTTAATTAGATGAATAAAGTTGGTTTATACCTTCTTCATCACTAATTAAATCACTCATGAAAAGAAGAATATAACCGTTATATAGATAAATGTTCTGGAAAGGAATAATGATGAGTAACAACAATTCAAGAGGGACTGCCACAGCAGTTGCACAAAAACTGGGCAACTTACGGTTTAGTCAGCAAATTGTGTTTTTAATGGTCAGCCTTAGTGCAGGTTTCGCTATCGCGATTAATCAGACGTTTATTGTTAATCAATGGATAGTGTTTGCTTTATTTGCAGCCTATGCGGCCAGTGTGAGTTGGCTAGTGTTAGCTGGTATTCGTGCCAAGTTAGGTGGGGAGGTTGATGCTGCTCTAGCAACATTGGCACCTGCGTCAAGCGCGAATGCATTTGAAGAGGCTTTAGCTAGTTTACAAAACCAGCTTGAACAGGGTGAGTTAGATGCAACGATTGATGCCGACTCTTTACCAGACGAGGATCGAGCATTAGCAGAGCATGTCAATCAAATCTTGGGCTTACATACTGCAGCAATTGAGAAGATTAACCATGTAGTAGAAGCGCTATCAAAAGGTGATTTTGATACAGCACTCGACCGATTGCCAGATGGTTTAAACACGATGACGCAACATTTTGAACACCTACATCGCAACCTCAATAATATCAGTGCTCAAGTCGATAACATGGTGCTAGAGCATGCAAAAGGTGAAATTGAGGTGATGATTGATGACGAGCAATTTACAGGTGGCTTTAAACATGTTGTAGCCAATATCAATCATCTTGTTAAAACACAAGCGGAAGAAACAGCATCATTTGTTGCAGTGATGGATGAGTTAGGCCGTGGCAATTTATCAGTCGAATTTATCCCGCTACTAGGTAAAAAAGAAGTGATGAATAAAAGCGTGGATAGAATGCGCGGTAATTTAAAAGGCATTGTTGACTCTGTGAACTGGGTGAATGACGAGCATGAAAAAGGCAATATCGACATGACCTTGAGAGCCGATATGTTTAAAGGTCAGTTTGCGGTATTAGCAGAGAGTGTGAATAAAATTGTGGGTGGGCATATTGACCTTAACCAAAAAGCAATGGCTTGTGTAAAAGCATTTGGTGAGGGTGACTTTAATGCGCCACTAGAACAGTTTGCAGGTCAAAAGGCAGCGATTAATGAGACGATTGAGCAAGTGCGTAGTAACTTAAAAGCACTCAATGAGGATGCGCAAATGTTAGCTGAAGCAGCAAGAGATGGACGTGTTTCAGTCCGCGCTGATGCGAGCCGCCATTTAGGTGATTATCGTAAAATTGTAGAAGGCATGAATGAAACGCTGGATATGATTGTTAATCCGATTAGCACCGCAAAAGTGGCCGCTGAAACGATTAATACCGCAGCAAAAGAGATTGCACAAGGCAACTCTGATTTAAGCCGTCGCACTGAAGATCAAGCAGCAAACCTTGAAAAAACAACCGCGAGCATGGATGAACTATCAACAACGGTTAAACAAAATGCAGATAATGCCATTCAAGCAAATCAATTAGCCATTAGTGCTTCTGAAGTTGCGCAAAAAGGTGGTCGTATGGTGTCAGATGTTGTCGATACCATGAGCGCGATTAACCAAAGTGCGCGCAAAATTGAAGATATTATTTCCGTCATTGACGGTATTGCATTCCAAACCAATATTCTTGCACTGAATGCTGCGGTAGAAGCGGCAAGAGCGGGCGAGCAAGGACGTGGCTTTGCCGTGGTTGCGGGTGAGGTGCGTAATTTAGCACAGCGTTCTGCGGGTGCAGCGAAAGAGATTAAAGAGTTGATTGGTGATTCTGTTAGCAAAACGACTGAAGGTACTAAACAAGTTGAGACTGCTGGTGCCACCATGCAAGAGATTGTTAACTCAGTCAAACACGTGTCCGATATTATTGGTGAGATTGCTGCTGCTTCTGGAGAACAGAGTGCAGGCATTTCACAAATTAATGAAGCCATTATCAAAATGGATGACACCACACAGCAAAACACAGCATTAGTTGAAGAAGCAGCGGCAGCAGCAGAGTCTCTCATGGAACAAGCGGATGAGCTGATGAATACCATGAGCGTGTTTAGTATCGACAATGGTCAGCAAAGAACCATATCGAAAGCATCATCTTTTTCTGTAACGCCTAAATCAACAGCAAAACCTGTGACTCAAGCTAAAAGAACGGGCACTCATGATAGTGAATGGGAAGAGTTTTAAGAGCACGGTTAAGTAATTTTTAATGCTAAGCAACACGATAAAAGGCGATACAACAGTTATTTTATGTTGCATCGCCTTTTATTTTAACTTTGTTCATAAGTTTATGATTTATTTTGATTTTTTATCATAAATAAATGCAAATTTTATTAAATTTATTGTAAAAATTGCCGTTAGTAATGCATAGGTCTACGGAAAAAACAGCAGCTGTAGGCTCTTGAAGTAGCAGTCGTAATATCCTTGCGGTTTTATATTGGAATGACATTTTTTATATTTAGGAGAAATTGAAATGGCAGTGATTGATAGAGTATTAGTTGGTGAAGGTTTAGTGCTAGAAGATCGTCCAGATGGTTCAGGTCCAGACCTTTTAAACGTTGCCCATATTGACTTAGTCATGGGCCCTCGCGGTAGCGCAGCAGAAGACGCATTCTGCCGTACGCTCACCGACCAAAAACAAGGCGTAAATGGTTTATTGGCGATTGCGGCGCCTAACATGATGGTAAAACCAAATACAGTCATGTTTAACAAAGTAACCATTAAAGATGGTCGTCAGGCAGTACAAATGTTTGGTCCTGCACAACGCGGTGTAGCGATGGCAGTAATGGAGTGTGTTGAAGAAGGCATTATTCCTTTAGAAGAAGCGGATGATATTTATATCTGTGTTGGTGTATTTATTGACCACAGAGCAGATATTGATGAGCGTATTCAAGACTGGAATTATCGTGCAACAAAAATGGCAATCAAGAGTGCAGTAGCACGTGAGCCAAAAGCAGCTGATGTTGTTAAAGCTTACAAAAAAGCAGCGCATCCATTTGCGGCAAAAACACCTGAGACAATGAATCGTCGTGCAGATGATCAAGCCGTTGCTAAAGCGATTGAGCAAATGAAACAACGTGGCATTGAGTTGCATAAAGATTTGCCAGTTGCTTAGTAGTCAGTTGTAAGTCAGTGTTAACGATAAGAGTTCTTAAATAGAGAAAGCTAATGATGCTTGCAGAAAAAAAAATAGATGGGCGTGAGTTTGAATTTACGGCAGCAGATTTTTCAAGAGTACGCAAACTTATTTATCAGCATGCAGGTATTTCGCTTTCAGAAGCTAAAACCGACATGGTATATAGCCGTGTCGGTAGGCGGCTTCGTTCAGAAGGATTTGATACCTTTAAGCACTATTTAGATGCTTTAGAAAAAAAGAATGATCCTAACGAGTGGGAAGCTTTTACTAATGCGCTCACAACTAACTTAACGTCATTTTTTCGTGAAGAGCATCACTTTCCTATTCTGGCTGATCATCTCAGTCACTCACGTCAGCCTATCCGCATTTGGTGTTCGGCGGCTTCCACTGGGGAAGAACCTTATAGCATTGCCATGACGGCATGCGAAGCGTTCGGCAGTCTTAATCCACCAGTAGAAATTATCGCAACGGATATTGATACCAATGTGTTAGCGACTGCAGCGGCAGGGGTTTATCCCTATGAGCGTGTGAGTAAGTTAAGTGAAAAACGCAGAAAAAACTATTTCCAAAAAGGTACTGGCGCACATGAGGGTTCGGTTCGGGTAAAAAGCGAATTGCGTCGACTCATTACTTTTAAGCAGCTAAATTTATTGGCGGAGCAATGGCCATTAAATGGACAGTTTGATGCTATTTTTTGTAGAAACGTCATGATTTATTTTGATAAACCAACCCAATCAACCATATTAAGTCGGTTTGTCCCTTTGATGAAGTCAGATGCTTTATTGTTTGCAGGGCATTCTGAGAACTTTTTGTATGTGTCGAAAGAGTTAAGTTTATTAGGAAAAACGGTTTACGAATTAAAAGATAAAGGTGCGGGCACGATTCCACTTAAAACGATTAGAGGTCAGTAGCGATGCGCATGTTACAAGAAGAGATGTCAACTACGCTCTATTTTGACCGTACGTTTAATGCAGAGGCAGCTAAGATATCGCCTGGAGAATATTACTATACTGATCAAGATATGTTGATTGTTACGGTATTAGGCTCCTGCGTTTCTGCTTGCATACGAGACAAAAAGCTTGGCATTGGTGGCATGAACCATTTTATGCTGCCAGATAGCGCTAAAGCGGATAAAGATAATCCAGTTTCTGAGTCTATGCGCTACGGAACGTATGCAATGGAAGTGTTAATTAATGAATTGCTCAGAAATGGCGCGCGCCGTGAGAATTTAGAAGCAAAGATTTTCGGTGGTGGCAATGTATTAAGAAGTTTTACGACGAATAATGTAGGTGATCGCAATGCGGCCTTTGTGAAAAAGTTTCTTAAAGATGAGAACATTGCTGTGACCAGTGAGGATTTATTGGATATCTATCCGCGGAAAGTCTATTTCTTCCCCAAAACAGGCAAAGTGTTGGTTAAGAAACTCAAACAGTTAAATAACTACACACTAGTCCAGCGTGAAGAAGCCTATTCAAGCAAGCTTAAAACCAATGATGTTGGTGGTGAAGTCGACTTGTTTTAATGATTAATCATTAGAAAGCGAAAGAAATGAAAACTAAGGTATTGGTAATTGATGATTCAGCGTTAATTAGAAGCTTGTTAACTGAAATGATTAACGAACAAAAAGATATGGAAGTGGTTGGCGCTGCACCCGACCCAATCGTCGCTAGAGAAATGATTAAGCAGCTGAATCCAGATGTATTAACGCTGGATGTTGAAATGCCAAGGATGGATGGTTTAGATTTTTTAGAAAAACTGATGCGCTTACGACCAATGCCTGTGCTGATGGTTTCTACCTTAACAGAGCGTGGTTCAGAAATCACAATGCGTGCGTTAGAACTTGGTGCGATTGATTTTGTGACCAAACCTAAAACTTCGATTACATCTGGCATGTTGGAATATACCGAGTTGATTACGGACAAAATCCGTATCGCTTCAAAAGCGCGCATTGCTACATTGCAACGCTCTGCTAAACCACAGGTAGATGGCCCAGTACAAGCTTCACTCAAAAATCCACTGATTAGTAGTGAAAAATTGCTGATTATTGGCGCATCAACGGGCGGTACTGAGGCGATTAAATCTTTCTTATTACAAATGCCTTCCGATTGCCCAGGTATTTTAATTACCCAACATATGCCGGCGGGCTTTACCAAATCGTTTGCTGATCGCTTAAATAGTATCTGCAAAATTTCTGTCAAAGAAGCCATTGATGGAGAACGAATCTTACCAGGGCACGCCTATATTGCCCCAGGCGATCAGCATTTATTGCTCGCCAGAAGTGGTGCCAACTATGTCACCAAGTTAAGTGATGCGGCACCTGTAAGTCGACACAAGCCTTCAGTTGATGTCCTGTTTGACTCTGCTGCTGAATATGCAGGTAAAAATGCGATTGGCGTCATTATGACTGGCATGGGAAAAGATGGTGCGGCTGGCATGGCAAAAATGAAACATGCGGGCGCTTATAACTTTGCACAGGATGAAGCAAGTTGTGTGGTATTTGGTATGCCAAGAGAAGCGATTGCCCACGGCGGAGTCGAAGAAGTGTTACCGCTGACTGATTTACCAAAGGCGGTATTCGCACAATTAACAGCCAGTGGCTCAAGAGCGCTACGCGTCTAACATTTGCTTTTAATTGAGTAGCTTTATATTGCTTATATTGTAGAGTTAAGCGGTATTTTGTGGCTTGTTCGGCATTAAAGTTTTAAATAGTTTGGCCGATAATTAACATGAGAGAACGTAATTTTGAGTAGCACTTTTATTGCATTTGCATGGAGTGTGGTTAGATATTTTAATGGAGTAAGGCATGGCAGATCCAAATACAAAATTTTTAGTGGTTGATGACTTTTCAACCATGCGCAGAATTGTTAGAAACCTGCTGAAAGAGCTTGGATACAGCAATGTTGAAGAGGCTGAAGATGGCGTTGATGGCTTGAATAAACTAAAAGGGGGCGGCTTTGATTTTGTCGTTTCTGATTGGAATATGCCAAACATGGACGGCTTAACAATGCTGCAAAATATTCGTAAAGATAGCGCGTTGGCCTCATTGCCTGTGTTAATGGTGACTGCTGAAGCAAAAAAAGAAAACATTATCGCAGCCGCGCAGGCTGGTGCGAATGGTTATGTGGTGAAGCCATTTACGGCAGCAACGTTGGATGAAAAACTATCAAAAATATTTGAAAAAATCGGATAATAAAAAGGGCTCGTAAATGAGGGATGATAACAAAGCAGTCAATGACGAGCACGATGAGATGTCGGCTGACCACCTAGATAAGCAAGGCGAGGGTAAAGAGGCCGAAATGTTGCATCGTATCGGGCAAATGACCCGTGGTTTGCACGAGAGTTTGCGTGAGCTTGGTATTGATAAAATGATTGAAAGGGCGGCGCAAGGTATTCCTGATGCGCGTGACCGATTGAATTATGTTGCAACCATGACTGAGCAAGCGGCAGATCGTGTACTCAATGCAACCGATATTGCTAACCCATTGCAAGACAGCATCACCACTCAGGCAGCTGAGCTTGAAGCGCGTTGGACAGAGGTCATGAAAACCCCATCACTGAAATCAGAATATAACGATACGGCAGAAGCGACCTTAATTTTTTTAAAGCAAACCACAGAAAATTCAAATGCCACTAAGGCGCAGTTAATGGAAATTATGATGGCGCAAGATTTCCAAGATCTCACTGGTCAGGTAATTAAAAAGATTACCGAGCTAGCACATACAATAGAGCAAGAGTTGATTAGAACTTTAGTTGATTTTGCCCCGAACAAGCCAGTCGCTGCAGCTGAAAATAATAGCCTCTTAAATGGGCCGCAAATTGCACCAGAAAAAACAGAAAATGTGGTTACTAATCAAGCGCAAGTTGATGATTTGCTTGATAGCCTAGGCTTTTAATCAAACTAATCAGTCTTTTTTACTGGTGTTAAAGCACTACTTCTGTATAGCTTCGTCACTGTGTTTCTCGCAAAGACAAAGTATCATCGCTTGAGTAGTGTGGTGCAGAGTGTGCATTTAAGAACCTAAGTACTTAGCATATGTTCTGCATTCGCCATTTATTATCGTAACGGACAGTTATTTTGTCCGTATTGATTAAATATTGACAATAAGACGTATTTTCCCTCTCTATTCCACGCATCTATTTGCCTCAAGTTTCTAGATAATGAACCATTCACAGTATGAATGGTTTTATTAAAAGGAAATAATATGGCACAACAAGCTGAAGTTGAAGAAGTCGCAGAAGAAGGTGCTGCGCCTAAAAAATCTAACAAAAAACTCATCATTATTATTGCTGTCGTTGTACTACTACTTGGCGGCGGCGTAGCTGCTTGGTTATTACTTAGTGGCGGTCATGCTGAAGAGGGTGAACATGCAGCAGAAGAAAAGCCTGCTGCTGAGGCAACGGCACCAGTTTTTGTCAAACTCGATACGTTCACCGTTAACCTCAATCCAGAAGAAGGTGATAAATATTTGCAGGTTGATATTACCTTAAACGCCAGTGAAAAAACCGATGCAGATATGTTAGAGCAATATATGCCACAAGTCCGTAATCGTGTATTGATGATACTGACCAGTAAATTGGCTAGTGAGATTTCAGACATGGAAGGTAAGCAAATATTAGGTCAGGAGCTTACTGAGCATATTAATGAGCCATACAGCGAAGGTGCACAGCCGTTGACGGTTAAAGAAACATTTTTCACTTCGTTTGTTATTCAATAACGCATGACTCAATCATTAACATGACGGTATAAATTATGGCAGATAGTTTTTTATCTCAAGATGAAGTTGATGCCTTACTAAAAGGGGTCAATGGTGATGAGGATGATGCTAAGGTTGAGGATAACGACCCATCCAAGGTGCGCCCTTATGACTTAGCAACGCAAGAGCGCATTGTCCGTGGGCGCATGCCGACGCTTGAAATTATTAATGAGCGATTTACTCGTTTGTTGCGCATAGGATTATTCAACTTTCTAAGGCGTTCAGTTGAAATTTCAGTTGGTCCTGTACGTATTTCTAAATACAGCGATTTTGTCCGTAATTTAGTCGTACCAACTAATTTAAACTTAGTGCATATGAAACCATTGCGTGGTACTGGTTTAATCGTGCTCGACCCTTCGCTTGCATTCTTGATGGTTGATAATATGTTTGGCGGCGATGGCCGTTTTCATACCCGTGTCGAAGGCCGTGAATTTACTCAGACAGAGCAGCGCATTATTCGCCGTGTGTTAGATATTTTGTTTGAAACCTATCAAAAATCTTGGGAGCCAGTTTACCCGATTGAATTTGAATATATTCGCTCTGAAATGAATACGCAGTTTGCCAATATTGCGACACCCAATGAAGTGGTTGTTGCCATTACATTCAACGTTGAGCTGGGTGATGTAGGCGGCGAAATGCATTTCTGCTTTCCTTACTCCATGTTGGAGCCAATTAAAGACATGCTGACATCAAGCATGCAAGGTGAAGTTTTAGGTGTTGATAAGCGCTGGGTGAGATTGATGACACAGCAAATTCAAGCGGCAGAGGTAGAGATTGTTGCTGACTTGGCAAAGCAAAAATTAACCTTACATCAGATATTGGATCTTAAAGTTGGCGATGTTATCCCACTATCGATTAATGAAGAAGTGGATGCGGTAGTCGACAATATTCCTGTTATGCGATGTAAATATGGATTGTTCAACGGACAGTATGCTTTGCGTGTGCAAAAGCTACTGAGATCAAACGCAACTGAATATATTAAAGGAGAAAAATATGGCGACTGATACAGAAGAAGCCGTTAGTTCTGCAGATGGTGAAGCGGATTGGGGCGACGCAATGGCGGAACAAGCGGCGGCAGAAGGTGGCGCTGATGCAGGTGGCGAAGCCGGCTGGGGCGATGCGATGGCAGAGCAGTCTGCTTCTGACAATGCGATGGCGGCAACCAAAGCGGAAGCACAAGTGTTTTCTGAACTGAATGGTAAAAATATCGAAACCGATACCGAGAATGATATCGATTTTATTTTAGACATTCCCGTCCAACTAACGGTTGAATTGGGGCGGACTAAAATTGCCATTAAAAATTTATTGCAATTAGCACAAGGTTCAGTGGTTGAGTTAGATGGCTTGGCAGGTGAACCAATGGATGTGCTGGTGAATGGTTGTTTGATTGCACAAGGTGAAGTGGTTGTGGTGAACGATAAATTTGGTATTCGTCTCACAGACATTATTACGCCAGCAGAGCGTATCCGTAAAATCAATAAATAGTGAAATGAATTTTTAATATGAATCTCCGCTTAATCGCATTTGGATTACCGTTTATCTATCAAACCAATGTGTTGGCTGCAGAAGCAGCCGCTACATCACCAACTGGCAGCATTTTAAAAATGGTGCTAGGTTTAGGGGTTGTATTGGTTGTGATGGCATTGATTAGTTGGGCAGCTAAACGTATGTTGCCTAATGCAGTGATGCAAAACTCGGCAGTGAAAGTGGTTGGTGGCGTTAGTGTTGGCTCGCGTGAACGTGTGGTGGTACTTGAAGTGGCTAATCGTTGGTTAGTCGTTGGTGTTGCGCAAGGTCAGGTAAGTGCGATTGCCAATTTAGATATTGATGCGGATGCGCTGAACGCTACAATGCATGCAGCTAAAGCCTCAAGTGAGTCTGCAATGCATCCTATTGCAAAACCATTTTCAGAGTGGTTGAAAAAGTCGGCTGACAACGCAAAAGCCAATCTAGCTAAGAAGAAATGAGCAACCATGAGATTGTCTAAATTCACATCGATTCTCTTGTTGTTGATTGGCTTATGGCTATTGCCTATCTCTGCTTGGGCAGAAAATAGTTTGCCGTTGATTAATACAACCCCTTCTGCCACTGGGGGACAAGATTATTCTTTAAGCCTGCAAACGTTAATTTTATTAACATCACTCACATTTTTACCTGCAGCATTGCTGATGATGACCGGGTTTACCCGCATCATTATTGTACTGTCCTTACTTAGACAGGCGCTAGGTACACAGTCAGCGCCGCCGAATCAGGTCATGATTGGCTTGGCTTTGTTTCTAACCATGTTTGTTATGACACCAGTGATAGACAAAATTTATGCCGAGGCTTATCAGCCACTTTCAGAAAATAAAATCACCATGCAAGAGGCGCTAGATAAAGGTGTGACTCCGCTTAAAGAGTTTATGATGAAGCAAACCAGAGAAGCGGATTTGATGCTGTTTGCCAATATGGTGCAATTAAAAGCCATTAAAACACCAGAAGAAGTGCCGCTAAGGGTGCTCGTACCTGCTTTTATTACCAGTGAGCTAAAAACGGCATTCCAAATTGGTTTTGCTATCTTTATCCCTTTCTTAATCATTGATATGGTGGTTGCCAGCGTGCTGATGGCCATGGGGATGATGATGGTTTCTCCTGCCATTGTTTCGCTGCCATTTAAATTGATGTTATTTGTATTGGTCGATGGTTGGCAGTTGATGATGGGCTCTTTAGTACAAAGTTTTTATTAGTCACTTTATTAGACAATTTATTAAAACCTTTATTTAGATTAAGCGAAAGATTAGGGTAGCAAGATGATGACACCAGAAAGCGTAATGGATTACGGCAGAAATGCCATGGAAATCACTTTATTAGTCGCTGGGCCGATGTTATTAACGGTATTGCTGATTGGCTTGTGTGTCAGTATTTTTCAAGCGGCTACCCAAATTAACGAAGCGACACTTTCCTTTATTCCTAAATTAATTGGTGTATTTGGCGTGCTGCTGATTGCAGGCCCATGGATGCTGACCACTTTGGTTGATTATATGCATCTGGTGTTTACTAATATTCCCGCTATGGCACATTAAGATTGCGATAGGTTAGCGCAGCATGGTTTCAATCAGTAGTGAGCTTATTAATAGCTGGATTATCACCCTGCTTTGGCCATTAACCAGAGTATTAGGTGTGATGGCAACTGCGCCAATTCTAGGCGAGCGATCAATCCCAATGCGCATAAAATTGGGCATCGGCTTGGTATTAACTTTTGTCATTATTCCAACCTTGCCAGCCATTCCACCATTTGAAATTTTCTCCTTACAGGGCTTACTCATCCTCATTCAGCAAGTTATTATAGGCTTGGCAATGGGCTTTAGTGTGCGGCTTGTTTTTGTCTCCGTTGGTATAGGTGGGCAGCTAATTGGTATGAGTATGGGTTTAGGTTTCGCCACTTTCTTCGATCCGCAAACACAAGGTCAAAATACAGCGATTAGCCAGTTTTTAACCATGTTACTCATGCTAGTCTTTTTAAGTTTAGATGGTCATTTAATGATGGTAAGCGCCCTGGTGAATAGTTTCGTCACTATGCCAATCACGGTTGATGGCGCAGGCATTAGCCCAATGAAAATAGTTGACTGGGGTGCGACAATTTTTAGTACAGGCCTCTTATTAGCCTTACCTGCCGTGACAGCATTACTTGTCACCAATATGGCACTAGGCATTCTTACCAGAACAGCACCGCAACTAAATTTATTTGGTATCGGTTTCCCGCTCACCTTATCGATTGGCTTCTTGGTGTTAGCATTGGCCTTGCAAAGTATGTTGTTGCCGATGAAGCAAATTGTGCAAGATAGTATGGAGTATATGCAAGAGATTGCTGAACCAGCAAATCCAAACAGCGCAGTATCCAATCCAGCCCAAAGCACTATATAAAGATTAGGATAACCATCAGGTTTTATCTATCGATAAGCAATCGCTTATCAAACTGCAAAAAATACGGCCTATTGAATAAAATCAAGTTATTATGTTTTAGCCTTCATTAAAGAATCTTTTGTGATTCATGGAAACTAAACTTGAAATCTTTCTTATCATTTACTTATCTGGAATATTTATATAATCGCTTCAATGAGCGTCTATGGGTTAGGCCACTTATTGCTTGTTTATTTTCTATCGGTGCGGTTTTTTTAGCGAAAGGTGCTGAAATATTGCTCAGCGATATTGCACTACCGATGATTACCTATGAGTCTTTAGAAAAGTTACTCTCTGTTTTATCGGCAAGTATGTTGGTTATCGCTACCTTTTCGGTTTCATCCATGGTCACAGCTTATTCTTCAGCGGCATCGACAGCAACGCCTAGAGCATTTTCATTAGTGGTTGCCGATGATCAATCGCAAAATGCCTTATCCATGTTTATCGGTGCGTTTATTTATAGCATCGTGGCATTGGTTGCGCTGATGAATAATTATTTTTTAAAAGAAGGATTATTTACGCTTTTTGTCGTGACACTGATTGTTTTTACTTTAGTAATCAGCACATTTGTTAAATGGGTGGATAGTATTGCCCGACTTGGTCGCATGTCTTCAACCATCAATAAGGTCGAAAATGCAACCAATAAAGCCATGATGAAGCTCAAAGAGGCGCCCACATTACAAGCGTTAACAACAAGCGCAGTGCCCGTTATTGGCAAAGAGGTTTGTGCGGCAACCGTTGGTTATATTCAATATATTGATTTGGCTAGTATTCAGCAGTGGGCCGAAAAAAACGAAGCGCGAGTTACCATTGTTGCCTTGCCTGGCAAGTTTGTTACGACAAGTGAACCGTTGGCTTACATTACTTCGGCGCATGCAACGGTCAATCAATTAACGCAAAAAGTGATTATTGATGCTTTTCAAATCGGTCGTGAACGCCTATTTGATTTTGATCCAAGGTTTGGTTTGGTGGTGTTGTCAGAAATTGCATGTCGTGCTTTATCGCCAGCAGTCAATGATCCTGGCACTGCCATTAATATTATTTCTACGCTGACGCGTTTATTCACCGATTGGGCAAAACCAATAGAGAAGAAGGATATCTGCCCGATTATTTATAACCGTATCGAAGTGCCAGAATTAAAATTAGATGATATGTTTGATGATGCGTTTACCAGCATTGCGCGAGATGGTGCTGGCTCCGTTGAAGTGGCAAGTATGTTACAACAGTCGCTGCAAGCGCTCACAAAAAACAATCATACCGAGATGGAAAAAGCCGCCATCACCCATAGCCGCTTGGTCTTAAAAAGAGCCAGTGAAGTGATGTATTTAAAAGAGGATATTCAAAGAGTGAAAGAGCGCACGCTTTAGGCCAATAGAAATTTAGCCAATAAATTTAAACAGTGATAAACCCGATGTTTGAATAAATGACTTTTGTGCGGCTTCTAAAATGATTTGTTGCTGCGATAAATCAGATAGCGCTTGGGCATAGTCTAAATCTTGTAACTCAGACATTGCTTGGGCATATTGCAATTCACGGCTATCGCCAGATTCATTTAGCGCACCCAGTTCATTTAATTTAGAACCTACTGCCGAGCGAGTATTAGCCACTGTCTTGATTGCACTATCCATACTGGCGAGCGCGGTTGCTACGGCATTGGTGACGTCAGCTTCGGTGGAAGCTGGGTTATCCAATACCGCAGTTAAATCGCTATAGGTTTGAAAAATATCATTACCACCCGCTTTGAATACGCTGTCGCCAGCAACTGAAACAGCCATTTTTCTCTGATCAGCCACTTGTAAAAAGAGTTGGTTACTATCGCCATTATAAGTAGCGCCTGTTGCGGTTGCGGTAAACGGTTGTGCGTCACTTTGGAAGCCTGCATACATATATTTACCAGAGGCATCTTTTGCATTGGCAAAACCGACTAGTGTGCTTAATGAGGCTTTTAAATTGATTGATAATACTGCTCTCTGATCAGTGCTCAATGTGCCTGCATTGCCGACTAAGGTGGTACGAGCCACTGTGAGCTGTTCGGTAATACTGCCTAAAGAATTGTCTAAGCCAGTTAAGTGTGTATTCGCCACTTGGCGGTTATTCGCATATTGCGTATTCATGCTTTTTGACTGTGCAATTTCTAACACTCGCGAGGCTGCAACTGGGTCATCTGAAGGCGTTAATATCCGTTTTTCACTTGCAATTTGTTGTTGCAATCTCGATTGAGCCGCTTGTAGTTCGCTAATTTTAGCAATGGCTGTTTGATATATTGTATTGGTACTAATCCGCATGATTAACCTCTATCGGCCGAGTGTTAGTAGTGTTTCAAATAATGAGCTGGCAATTTGCATGACTTTTCCTGCTGCTTGATATGCTTGTTGATAGCGCAAAAGATTAGCGGCTTCTTCATCTAAGTTAACGCCAGACTCTGATTGTTGTGCTGCTTGCGTTTGCAATAATAAAGATTGCGTTGCTGCGCCATTTACTTTTAGCTCATTTGTTTTGTTGCCAACAGCGCTGACCAACTGGCCGAAAGCACTTTCATAACTGACGCTGCTATTATTCAGTGTGCCTTTGGTTTGTAATTCAGCTAACAGCAGCGCATTGATATTATTGGCACTACCGCCATTGATGTCACTCGCTGCAATTTTGTCGACATTATTAATCAACACCGATAAGCTGGTTGCATTATTGCGCGTTGGTTGTAGTAAAAATGAATCACCAGCGGCGAATGTGCCATTAATACTGAGGCCATCAACAGTCTGTGGCAGGCTGGCAAATGTTTGCACTGAGTTGTCACTTAAACGGGTGATATTGTAGTTAGTACCGTCATATTGAATGCGGTAATCGCTGGCGGTTAGCGCATTGGCATCGGTAATGCTAGCCGTTAATGTTGCGCCTACACTATTATTCACTTCACCATAAGATTGAGGGGTCGGCATGGCAAAGAATGCTGTACCTGCAACGCCTGCTTTATCATAACCAGCTTGATGCTGCGCATTAAAGGTTGCAGCAAATACTGTCGCAATTTGCCCAAGCTGATTCTGTATACCATCTAATGAGTTGCTTCTAAATTGTAGTAATCCACCAATCGCACCACCGACTAAAGACTTGGCGTCAAGTTCGGTTGTAATATTACTGGCATAAGCCACTTCTAATCGAGTTGGGTCAGCCGCTGAATTAACCGCTTTTAAGCCATACGGTTTGCTGCCAACAACCAGTGGGATACCATTACCAACAAAGACATTATAAGTGCCATCGCTTTGTTGTTGAATATCTGATTTGATTAACTTATTCAGGTTAGAAATAAGTAAGTCACGTTGATCCATCAAGTCATTAGGTGGATTAATTGAATCGACGGCTAATGATTTACTAATCGTATTGTTGAGCTGCGCAATTTGCGAAGCGTAAGAAGTGACTTGATCAGTATAGGTAGCCAGTTGATTATTGACTGAACCACGAAGCTCTTCTAACCGTGAGCCAATATCAGTAAAGCGATTCACTAAAGATTCAGCGGAAGAAATGACCGCTTGTCTGGTCGCCACTTCACCTGGATTTGATGATAAGGCTTGCACGCTAGCAAAAAACTGTTGAAAAGCAGGCGATATACCAGCAGAAGAATCAGCCAAAATATTATCAATTTGAGACATATTGCTGAGATAAGTGCTGTTAGCACTATTAGCGGTTTCTGCATTGTTCAGTTGTTTAGCTAAAATATCGCTATAGTTGCGTTTTACTTGCGAAACCTCAGTACCTTGACCAAGAAAGCCATAGCCAAAGTTTTGTGCTAATGCTGCAGTTTGTACAATTTGTTGGCGTGAGTAACCAGGTGTGGAGGCATTGGCAATATTATGCCCAGTTACACTTAACCCTGCTTGGGCAGCATTTAATGCGGTTCTTCCAATATTCAGAATATCACTCATGACAAATTCTTTTTAGTCTCATAGAAAGGTTAACGACGTTAAATAGATAAACTTTAATCATTATTTATCACGCTGTTATTTTATTAATCACACTGGCTAGTTTGCTAGCGTATTTAGGATCGGTGGCATAACCAGAGTTCTGCATTGCACGCGCGTAGCCGCCAATGCTATTAATGTTTTCCATTACTGATTTATAGCGGGGGTTATTTTGAATCAGGTTAGCAAAGTCTTTAAAAGATTCCGCATAGCTATCGTAAGCGCGGAATTTCTCTACCCGTTTTTGTTTAACGCCATCGATATATTCAGTGGTCACTGTTTCGACCACTTTGCCTTTCCAACCACCTGTGGCTTTAATGCCAAATAGATTGTGACTATTGCTGCCATCACGACCTGTAATTTCTTTTCTGCCCCAACCAGTTTCAAGTGCAGCTTGACCCAACATATAGTTCGCTGGCATGCCCGTTGCACGACTAGCTTTTGCCGCATGGGAAGCTAAACGCTGATGGAATTCAGCCGCTTGGCCTGTTAGGTGATCTGGTGTTTTAATGGTTTTGCTGACAGGTGTCGTTGCATTAACGGGTGCTGTTACGGCTGGTGACGTATAGCCAGCATCTTTTAATAAGGCGGGCATAAAAGGATTGATGCCCATCGCTTTTTCTTTCGGGGCGCCATCGTCGGCAGAAACCGCTTGCTCCATTGCGCTTGGCATCTGACCCACTTTGGAAAGTTGACGCGCTAGTATATCCGCTAAACCAAGACCTTTCTTCGACATGTCACTACTGATTTGTTGATCCAACATGGCGGTAAAAGTACGGCTTTGATCGTTATCAAAAACACCATCTTGTGGCGTAGCGGCCCGCATGCTCTTCATCACCATATTAATAAAAACAGCTTCAAACTGTTTAGCCACTTCTTTAATGGATTCAGGCGAGTTGCCTTTTGCCGATGCTTTTAGCTTGTTTAAGCTATTGGCATCAAAGGCTAATTTTCCAGAAAGTTCGGTTGAATCAATCATGGCTAGATTACCTCTAAATCAGCTCGTAATGAACCGGCTGCTTTCATCGCTTGCAGAATCGCTAACAAATCTTGTGGTGTGGTACCAATTGCATTCAACGCTTTAACGACATCTGATAGGGAGGCGCCTGATGGAATTGGCACTATTTTGCCTGGCTCTTTATTAATTTCAATTTGAGAAATTTCTGCTACCACGGTTTGACCTGTTGAGAATGGTTGTGGCTGGCTAATAATAGGGGATGAGCTAATCACTACGGATAAATTACCGTGTGAAATAGCACAACTTTCTAAACGTACTGCTTGGTTCATCACAACTGAACCTGTACGCGCATTGAGAATAATTTTCGCATTGGCTTGCGCAGGTTCCATATTGATAGATTCAAGTTCGGCCAGAAAGCCAATGCGGCTTTGCCCAGCAGGCGGATTAACTTGTACAACACGTCCATTCATGGCCACTGCTGTGCTTGGACCAAAATATTGATTAATAGCGCTGGTCATTTTGCTTGCTGTAGAAAAGTCAGATTCTTTTAACTCTAATGTGACGGTATTCGCTACATTAATCAGGCTTGGCAGTGCGCGTTCTACCGTAGCGCCGCTAGAGATGCGACCAACACTTAAATGGTTGATTTGCGCTTGGCTGCCATTAGCAGAAGCACCCACGCCACCAACGACTAAGTTGCCTTGGGCAATAGCATACGTTTGGCCATCAGCACCTTTGAGTGGTGTCATGACTAAAGTGCCACCACGTAAGCTTTTTGCATTACCGATAGAAGAAACGGTGACATCTAAGGTTTGACCTGGCTGTGCAAAAGGTGGGAGTGAACTGGTAATCATCACTGCCGCTACATTTTTTAGTTGTAGATTAGTACCCGGTGGGAGACTAACGCCCATTCCACGTAACATACTAATCATACTTTGTACGGTAAAAGGGGTTTGTGTCGTTTGGTCACCAGTGCCATCTAAACCGACCACAACGCCATAGCCAACTAATTGGTTATCACGCACGCCTTGTATGGTTGCTAAGTCTTTGATGCGATCAGCATGAGCAACTTGGCTAAACGTAATGCTCACAATAAAAATAATTACATTAAGGAGAATCGCGCCAATAATCGTTGTCCAATGCTGTTGAATATTTTCTGTTAGGCTTTTGAGTGGTGTTAGTGTCATTATTTCTACCTGACTATAGCGGAATAAAGCTTAAGAAGAATCTGGTTAAAATAGAGGCGACTTGTGCGGTATCAAGCTTGCTATTGGTTCTATATTCTATACGTGCATCAGCCACTTTTAATGAAGATACAAAGTTGCCTAACACAATGTCATCAGGATTGATAACACCAGAGAAGCGAACAAACTCAGTACCTTTATCAAGCGCAATTTGTTTCTCACCACTAACAGAGAGATTGCCATTAGCCAACACTTCCGTCACGGTAACGGTGATGTTGCCTGTAAAGTTATTACTTGCATTTTCATCTGCACTGTCATCAAAATTAATAGATGAGTCTGCACCAATGCTGATAGGTTCTTTGTTCAGACGAAACGGTAAGCCTGTTGGCACGGCGGCTGAAGCGCTGACAGAACCATCTTTACTTTGCGCACTGCTATTAGCTTTTCTAGCTGACGTATTTTCGACAATGTTGATGGTTAAAATATCGCCAACAAAACGTGCACGCCTATCTTCAAACAAAGGCTTGTATGAAGCAACATTATAAATCGCACCATTGGGCGCTGGTGCAGCTTGTGCTACAGGCGTTGTGGTCGTTGGCTGTTTAACAATCGAACTAGGTGTAACCGCGCAGGCACTGATAATGCTAGTAAATGCAAATAAAACAAACAACGTTGCCATGCGTGACATTGTTGCTGTTACCTGTTTATTTGTTCTGTTTGCTTTTAACATCATCAATCTCTCTTATTACATTTGCGCTAGTTTTTGTAGCATTTGGTCTGAGGTTGTAATCGATTTACTATTAATTTCATACGCGCGTTGCGTTTGAATCATATTTACTAATTCTTCCACAACATTCACGTTCGATGTTTCCACAAAGCCTTGCGCTAAGGTACCTGAACCATTGGTACCAGGTGTGTTGGTATTCGCATTGCCAGAAGCTGATGTTTCGACGAATAAGTTCTCACCTTTAGCCATTAACCCAGCTGGATTAATAAACGTGGCCAACTGCAAAGCACCAACTTCAGTGACGGTTGCATCGCCAGCTTGCGTAATCGATACCGTGCCATCACGACCCACTGTGATGCTAGTAGCATCGGCAGGAATGGTAATGGCTGGCTGAATTGCAAAACCGCTGGCGGTGACTAATTGACCTTGGCTATCCACTTGGAACGAGCCATCACGGGTATAAGCCGTTGCGCCATCTGGAAGTAATACTTGAAAAAAGCCTTCGCCTTGAATCGCAACATCTTTGCTATTGCCCGTTTCTTGCAAGTTACCTTGACTGAAGTTACGCTCGGTTGCAACAGAACGCACGCCAGTACCCAATTGCAAGCCAGAAGGCAATTGTGTTTGTTGAGATGACTGTGCACCAGGTTGGCGGATATTTTGATAAAGCAAATCTTCAAACACGGCACGTGTGCGTTTAAAGCCATTGGTACTCACATTGGCTAAGTTGTTCGCAATCACATCCATTTGTGTTTGCTGTGCGTCTAATCCTGTTTTTGAAATCCATAATGAACGAATCATTTTGTTTTCCTCTCAATTTTGGCTATTGATAGCCGATATAATCGTTAAGGTTCATGCTAACGCAATCGCTAGGCATTTAAATTAAAGAGTTGACTAGCTTTATCCGCGTTATTCTCAGCATCCTGAATAAGCTTCATTTGTGTCTCAAATTGTCTGGCTAAGCTAATCATATTCACCATGGCATCAACCACATTCACATTGCTGCCTTCTAGTGCGCCATTGGCTACGCTAACGCTGGCATCGGCTTCTACTGTGCTGTTGTCTTTTGTGCCAAACAAGCCATCTGGCTTTCTTTCTAATGTATTCGTATCAGGATTAACTAGTTTTAATCGTCCTAATATATTAGACGGGCCTGGTAATGTACCGTGGTTGACGGTCGAAATCGTACCGTCTTTGGCTATACTAATGGCAACATCTGGCGGGATACTAATGGGGCCGCCATCACCCATAATGGTTTGGCCGGAAGCGGTTTGTAGGATACCATTTTCACTTAGTTTGAGTGCGCCATTGCGGGTAAATCCCTCAGTGCCATCTGCACGCTGTACCGTTAACCAGCCGTCGCCTTGCACGGCCACATCTAAATCACGACCAGTTGCTTGAATAGCGCCAGAATTGAAGTCTGCACCAACGGTTGCATCAATCACATAAGCGCGCGTTGGTAAACCTTCACTCACCACAGGCACCGCACGAAAAGAGTCCACTTGTGCTCTAAAGCCAGTTGAAGTTGCATTGGCTAAATTGTGTGAGTTAGTCGCCTGTTGCTCAAGGATTTGCTTGGCCCCTGACATAGCGGTATAAATCAAGCGATCCATTGTGTTCTCCTTTTCATGCTGCTCTTGGTCATAACGTGATTCTATTTAACCCTTAGCTTAATTATTAACGTAAGTTAACTAAGGTTTGTAATACCTGATCTTGCGTTTTAATCGTTTGTGCGTTGGCTTGATACACGCGCTGTGCCGTAATCATATTGACCAGCTCTGCTGTTAAATCTGAGTTTGAATCTTCTACTGCAGAAGATTGCAATACGCCTAAACCACTGCTGGTTGGTGCGCCAATCACCGCTGGGCCAGAGTCAGCACTTTCAGACCATGCATTGTTGCCTAGTTGTTGCAGGCCATTTGGATTAGTGAAGCTCGCTAATGCGACTTGGCCTAAAGTTTGCGATTGACCATTGGTATAACGACCGACAATTTCACCATTTTTAGCAATATTGAAGCCTGCTAATGAGCCAGAGGTATAGCCATCTTGAGTTGGTGTAGTGACACTAAACGCAGAGCCAAATTGTGTACTGTTGGAATAATCGAGCAATACAGTTTGCGGGCCAGTTGCGCCTGTTGTTGGTGTAAAGCTAATGGATGGTGAGGCTGGTACAGAACTGGGCGCAATACCCGTGCCCGTAAATGTCATCACCGATGTTGGCGCTGGTAATGCAGTGGTAGAAACGCCATCTAAGGTATTAAATACATTCCATTCGCCCGGTGCTGTTTTAACAAAATAGCTTTGCAGAGCATGCTCATTACCTAAGCTATCAAAAATAGTGATGGCAGTCGAGTTATGATAAGTTGTTGGGTCATCTGGATTGAATCCAGCGGCTGTTAATGGTGTTTTAGTTGAGTCTAAATTAAGTGTTGCCGCTACTTCGGTAGTGGTCACCGGAGCAAGATCTGCTGTATTAATTCTCAGTTCAGCTGCAGCGCCAGTTGACAATACGCCATTCGCATCTGCTGTGTAACCTGTTAAACGGTTGTTAGCTGCATTGACAATATAGCCCGCTTTATCCATTTGAAATTGACCATTGCGAGAGTAGGTCACTTCGCCATTGTTACTCATGCGGAAAAAACCATTACCGTTGATGGCAATATCTAATGAGTTATTGGTGCTAGAAATGTTACCTTGGGTAAATTGCTGTGCAACAGTCGCTAATTTGGTACCAATACCAATGTTAGAGCCGCCGCCACCAGTGAGTGAGTTTGCATAAACATCTGCAAACTCTGCACGCGATTGTTTAAAGCCGACTGTACTCGAGTTGGCAACGTTGTTACCAATCACTTCTAAATTTTTTGATGCGGCATTTAATCCGCTTAAACCTTGTTGAAAACTCATGGTGTGCTCCTAATGAATATTGATCGTGTCAAACAATCTGCGTTGGAAAGTTAAAAAATTTGTTTTAAATCTGCGCCAGTGACTGAATCAGCGTTATTTAAATTCAGCTTGATACCAGTGCTGCTTGCTGTAATGCTATTAATTTGGGTCAAACTTAAGCCCGTTGCTGTTGCCGCCTCTCCATTAATGGATGCGCTAACAGCAAAGGTATAGTTGCCACTGGCAGCCTGTGAGCCATTGTCGCCATAGCCATCCCAGCTAAGCGGGATAATGCCTTCTGGCTGATTGCCTAATGTGATTTTTCTAATTGGATTGCCAGCCGCATCGCTAATGGTGACAGTCAAATCATCTGTGCTAGTTGGTAACTCAACACCGAAATAACCAGCAGTGCCATCAAAGCTTAATTGATTGCCTTCAACCAGTACATCATGACCAATTAAATTAGACATTTGTAATGATTGGCTGCTTTGCAAACTTGCCATAAATGTTTCTAAGGTATTGTTCATCTTATCGATACCAGTCACAGTAGATAGCTGCGCTAGTTGACTAGTGACTTGTGCGTTATCAAGCGGATTCAATGGATCTTGATTTTTCATCTGCGTAACAAGTAGCTTCAGAAAGCGGTCTTGCGTACCATTAATACTTTCCGTTGTCGCGTTTTTGCTACCGTTGACACTGGCTAGCAAACTAGCTGAAGCTTCATTACTTGTTGATTGTACGGTCGTCATATTCTTTCCTTTTACCTTGGTACTGGTTGATGGTTCAAGTTGTTATGTTTAAAAAGTTGTCATGTTTAATTTGATACATTTAAATTGACCTATTTAAATCATCAACCTTGTCCAATCGTTAATGTTTTCAATAACATCGATTTAGCTGCATTCATGGTTTCCACATTGTTTTGATACGCACGTGAAGCAGAAATCATATTGACCATTTCTTCCGTCACATTCACATTCGGCATGCTGACATAGCCTTTATCATCCGCCAGCGGATGTTTCGGGTCATAAATCACTTTTGCTGGTGAATTATCTTCAATCACCTCTTTAACTTTTACCCCTTGCGCCGTAGGCGATTGGGTAGGAATAGCGCTGAACACTACTTGTTTGGCTTTATAAGGTTTGCCGTTTGCACTGGTTGCGCTATCAGCATTAGCCAAATTACTCGCCACCGTGTTTAAGCGCTGAGATTGCGCACTCATAGCAGAACCAGAAATATTAAACACATTAAATAAAGACATATCGTTCTCCTAATTCGCTGCTTATTGACCCTGAATAGCGGTGAGCATCTTTTTAATCTGACCATTAATCATCAATAAACTCGCTTCGTAACGAATGGCGTTGTCAGTAAACGCGTTACGTTCTACATCCATATCAACTGTATTGCCATCTAAATTGCCTTGTATGATAGGGCGGAACAACGGTTCGCCAGGTCCAGCGCTACTCGCATTATTGGTAGCAACACCATCTAAATGGCTGTCTGATGTTTTAATTGTCGATAATCCACCACCTGAAGCTTGTTTGGTGGCTTGCTGCATCGTGGCTTTAAAATCAATATCGCGCGCTTTATAATGCGGCGTATCGGCATTGGCGATATTGGCTGCAATCACCTCTTGGCGTTGAGCACGAATTCTGAGCGCATCTTGATGAAAGCCTAAAGCACTATCTAATTTGTTTAAAATCATCATCATTCCTTTACAATCTATTTGCTCATTTGCTAACGATTAAAGAAATAACATTTTCTGCCGTTAACATTGATGAGACCTATTCTAGGACTAATGAATAGTGTTCAATTGCAGAAGTAAAGGGATAAAAGCTATCCTTTTCATAGATTAATATTGCGTCAATCTCCGTAGAATACAGATTGAGTTTCAATGTTTGATTATTTAGGAGCGCAATATGCTTGAGTTAAATAAGACACAACAAACGCCTGCAATCATACGATTCAGGGAAGGTGCAATCGCCTTGGTTGCTTTTATGCTCTGTATGATTCCCTTCGATGGTGCTTTTGCAAACACACAAGAAAAATTTATTCGCCAAGATATTGGTGTTTTAAAGCAAAAAGTAGAAGAATTTTTAAAAGTGCAAAGCGCAGGCTATGCAGGTGAAGTGAATGTCACAGCAGGTGGTATTGATCCGAATTTGAAGCTAGCCGCTTGCTTGACTCCTGAAGCATTTTTCCCGCCAGGCAGCCGTGCTTGGGGCAAGACAAGTGTGGGTATTCAGTGTGATGCGCCAGTGAGATGGAAAATTTATGTGCAAGGCAATGTCAGCATTAAAGCGCAATATTTAGTTGCATCGCATCCGTTATCGATGGGGCAAACGATTAGCAAGCAAGATCTTTCTTTTGCAGAAGGTGATTTAACGCAATTGCCAGCAGGCGTGATGACCGATGCAAGTCAGATTATCGGCCTAACGGCACGGACTTCGATTATGGCTGGCAGCGTGGTGCGGCAAGATATGCTCAAACAAGCATTGGCGGTACAGCAAGGACAAACCGTATTGTTAACAACTGCAGGCGTTGGATTCTCAATTAATGCAGAAGGAAAAGCACTAAAAAATGCTAATCAGGGTGAAGTGGTGCCAGTAAAAGTGCAAAGTGGACAAGTGGTGAGCGGTATTGCACGCGCAGATGGTAAAGTAGAAGTGCGTTTTTAATAGCATCATTTTGAATAGTGTCTCTTTAAGATGACAATATTTTCAATAAGGATTAAAGTTCCTTTAAACCGTGCCGATAGCCAATACATATCAATATCGGTTTAAATAGAAGCATAAAGGAAATTAACATGAAAATTAATGATTCAATCAAACAGTCAGTCGACTTAACGGCAAACAAGCTGGGTGACAACGCTGGTAAAAAAGCGGGTAAGGCGACGAGTGGCGCTTCTGCTTCATCTGCAGATAGTGTTACGTTATCTACGTTATCCTCACAAATGAAATCGCTAGAAGCAAAAGTCGCTAGCGCAGAAGTGTTTGATGCGGAAAAAGTCGATGCGATTAAGTCGGCTATTTCAAGCGGTCAATTTCAAGTAGATTCAGGCAAAGTAGCTGATGGCTTGATTGCTTCTGTTCGAGATTTACTCAACACACAAAAACCATAGGTTCTATATGCCAATATCCACATTACTGCATCAAGACGCATTACTACTGAATAGTTTAGTGAGCGTGTTGCTAAAAGAGCAATCGTCATTGATTGAAATGGATATTGACGTTATGGAAGGCCTGTTGGATGAAAAAGCGGTGTTACTGCAAAAAATTACACAGGCGACAAAAGCACGTCACCTTGCATTAGGCCAGGCGAGTTTTGAAGCGAATGAAAATGGCATGACAGTTTGGATTAATCGCAATGCGAATGCTAAAGATCGCGCCACATGGCAAACTTTTCAACAGCAATTAGCACAAGCTAAAGAGCTCAATCGCCTTAATGGTCAAATGATTAACCAACATTTTAGACGCAATCAAGAAACCCTAAATCAGTTGCAAGGCAGACCTGCTAATGCAACTGGTGTCTATGGTCCAAACGGACAAACTGCTGGCACGCATATTTCGCGCGCGAGTTTATCCGTTTAGGTTTTGCAAACAATAACTTCTTTTATGAGTTTAGCTGGTTGATTGGATTACAATGCCTGCTTATTGCACAAGGAGTGATGGATGATTATTTAGCCATCTAACTAAGTCTTCTGCTGGCAAAGGTTTTGCGTATAAGTAGCCTTGTATAAAAGCGCAACCACATGATTTAGCAAGCTCCATTTCTGCCGCTGTTTCTACTCCTTCAGCAATCAGTTCCAACGACATGCTTTTACCCAATGCAGCAATCGCTTTTACTATCTCAACATTAACTGGTTCTTTATCAATATTCCGAATAAAAGATTGATCTATTTTTAAGCTATCAATGGGGAATTTTTTAAGGTAACTAAGGTTGGAATAGCCAGTGCCAAAGTCATCAACAGCAAGCTTTACGTCTAAGTTGTGTAATGCGTCTAAGGTTTCTAACACCGTAACTACATCGGTCATACACAGGTTCTCGGTTAATTCTAATACTAAATGTTCTGGCTTAATCCCAGACTGGTTAATAATTGACTCTACAACCTCACAAAAGCCAGTTTGATAAAACTGCATGGCTGAGATATTGACGGAGACTGACATATGATTGAATCCTGCATTCATCCAGCGAACTTGTTGCATGCAAGCCTCTCTCAAAATCCAATTGCCAATAGGAATGATGAGTCCTGTTTTTTCGATGATTTCTATAAAGTGAATAGGCGTTAATAGTCCGCGCTTAGGGTGGTTCCATCTAATCAACGCTTCATTACCAACCACTTCTCCAGTCGATAGTGCTATTTGCGGTTGATAATACAATTCAAACTCATCACGCTCTAACGCTAAACGTAAATCTGTTTCTAGCGCCATGTGGTCAAATGAATATAGGTGCATGCCTTCTGCATATTGGCGGTAAGCGTTGCGTCCGCTGCGTTTGGCCTCATACATGGCAGCATCCGCTTTGACTAATAATCCTGTAAGCTCTTTGTCGTCACTGGGGTAGGTGGCATAGCCAATGCTCGCCGTCATAAACATCTCGCGCTCCATTATTTGCAAAGGCGAATTTAGTGTGTTGAGTATGCGTTGGCAGAGTGCTTTAATGTCTTCATTACTCTCAATATCGTTCAAGATGATTGTAAATTCATCGCCAGATAGTCTTGCAACTGTATCGCTTTCACGTGCGCAACTTGATAAACGATGGGCGGCCTCAATCAGAACTTTATCGCCAATACTATGGCCCATAGAGTCATTGAAATGTTTAAAATTATCTAAGTCGATGAACAATAAGCCAATACGCGATTCACAGCGTTCGGATTGCGTAATGGCCATTGATAAACGATCTAAAAACAAGGTGCGATTTGGCAACTTGGTTAGCTGGTCAAAATGAGCAAGATGGAAGAGGTGATTTTGTTTGCGTATGGTAATTTCATTCAATAAATCAAGCCCGTTGGCAATACCAAGGTATTGTTCGTTTTCAGTAGCAATAAAGCCATTTACCATATGCTGCATACCAGCATCAATAATAATCCTAGCAACATCGTCAACAGCGATATTTTTATCGACGATGAGCGGTTTATAATTCATAAAATCAGCAATCTTTTGTTTACCGAATAGCTCTTTTGTATAGGGCTGCACAAACAGTTCTACAAAAGCTATACGCTCAACAATACCTATAGGTTTGTTGTGTTGATTCACAACAGGAATCGCAAAGAGGTTTAAGTTTTTCTGAAATAGTTCAAGCACATGCAAACAAGTGTCACTATCCCTAATTGGAGATACTTTTCTGATTAAATTGACAATCGTTGGATTGTCCTGGCGCTCATTATTTGAGTGGTCAAATAAATGGTTGATTGGGATATTTTTATCAAAACTAGTCGCATCTATTTTGTTCAAGATAGTAGAAATGGTTGACTTACTTGTATGATTTTTAATAGGAACAACTTTATTTTGACTAGTGGTCGACATTTAACAATCTTTACGAAGGTAACATTTAGTATAACGGTTTTATATAGATGCACTTTATATCGTTACTGTGAACTTTATGTGACAGCTTGTGCTAGCTTTTTACTAGTTTGGATTGATTTCAACACCTTCACTAGTATCAATGCTGAGGCTATTGTATAAAACCACAATCGAAATATGTCGATTGGTCATACGACCTTCTTCGGTGGCGTTACTGCTAATGGGTTGTGAAGGGCCATAACCGAGTGCGCTTAGTCTAATATTCTCAATGCCAGTATCATTTAACTGGCCGAGAACACTACTGGCACGAACGCCAGAGAGTTCCCAGTTAGAAAAGAACGCAGCATTTTGAATATAGATAGGTGTATCGTCAGTATGTCCTTCAACCAAAATAGGGTTGATATTGGCCGAGAGCAATGTGCTAATGTGACTTAATGTGGCTTTTGCAGGTACGGTCAAATCTGCCGAGCCTGCTGTAAACAAAACGCTATCTTTTATATCAATACGCAAACCGTGATTATTTTGGATCACGCGCGCATTGCCTGTCTTAATTAGAGACGCTAGCTTATCTGCCATTTGTTTGCCTAGCTTGGCCATGGCTTCTACTTCTATTTGTTCTGCTTCTGTATTCGCGCTGGATGGCAGCAGTGGCACAGTTGATAATTCAGTCGGGTTCACTGTTGGATTATTAGCGACAGCTTGCGAGGATTCGTTAACTTGACCAACATTTTCTGGGTTAGATTTTTTACTGGCAAAAGCAGTATTAATGGCGGAGCTAAGCTCTTTGTATTTACCTTCGTTTACAGACGAAACCGAATACATGACGACAAAAAAAGCAAACAATAGCGTGATAAAGTCAGCATAAGAGACTAACCAGCGATCTGGATTCTCATCATCATCTTCTATCTTTCTTCTAATCATTTGCTCGGCTTTATCTGGTTTATTTTAGCTAATGTTATTTTAGTTAATGCTATCTAAGGTACGCATCTAAACGCTCTTCAACTAACTTGGTGTTGTCTCCATTCACGATAGAAACCCAAGCATTAAGTAACATTTCTCGACGCATCATTTCATGTTGAAGGTGGGCTTTTAGTTTGTTGGCAATGGGTAAAAATAAAAGATTGGCTAATGCCACACCATAAATCGTTGCGACAAATGCAACAGCAATACCGCCACCCAATAAAGCAGGATCAGATAAGTTCTCCATCACATGTATCAAACCAATCACTGCGCCCAAAATTCCAATCGTTGGCGCATAACCGCCTGCAGCATCCCAAATTTTTAGTGCATTGCGTTGTTGTACTTCATAAAAATGCATATCAATGGCGCAGACTTCACGAATTTTTTCTGCTGAAGTGCCATCAATCATCATCTGTAATCCTTTTTTAATAAAAGGCTCACTCTCTTGTTCGAGAAATACTTCTAGTCCGAAATTGCCTTTTTTACGCATAGCCAGACTCCATGACTGCGAGCGTTTTGCCAGTGCATTCCTATCATCCACAGGCGGTTTGAAAATCATTTTAGACATGGTTAAACCCATGATAAATAGCTTGGGCTTTGTTTGTAGCAACACAGCACCGACCGTGCCAAAAAACACAATCAAAAAAGCCGCAGGTTGCAATAAAGAGCTGACATCGCCACCTTCAATTGATTGCCCATATAAGATACCAATGAGCGCGAGTGCTATGCCAGCTAAACTGCTCCAGTCCACGCTTGCTCCTTAAGGCTTGCACGTAAACGACCGACGGCTTGGCTGTGTAACTGACACACCCTAGATTCTGAAACATTCATAATGGCGCCTATCTCTTTCAGATTAAGCTCCTGCTCATAATATAAGCCCATTAAGACTTTCTCACGTTCAGGTAGACTCTCAATGGCATCAATCACCGCTTCTTTAAAATCACTCTCCAGCAAAGATTGCATCGGATTGCTTTCATCTTTTACAAAGCGATCTAAAAAGTGCTCACCTTTGCTGTCTGCATCATGAAAATCTTCGTAATAAACTAACTGATGACCACTACAATAATTGAGCTTCTCGTAATAATCATCTAAAGATAGCGATAAATTTTTTGCCACTTCAATCTCACTAGGTGAGCGTCCAAGCTTTTGTTCTAATTGTGAAATAGCAGCTTCTACTTCTCGCATGTTTTTTCGAATGCTACGCGGTAACCAGTCGGCACTTCTCAGCTCGTCGAGCATAGAGCCGCGGATGCGTTGGCTGGCATAGGTTTCAAATTGAGCGCCATGACTTTCTTCATATTTATTCACGGCATCTAGCAAACCCATCATGCCGGCTTGAATTAAGTCGTCCAGCTCTACGCTGGCAGGGAGTTTAGATTTAAGCTGGTAGGCTAGCTTCTTGACCAATGAAGCATGTTCATCTAGCAAAGTATCCTTATTATCTATTTTTCCTGTGGCGGTATACATAGTCGGTTCCTATATCAAAGAGACAAGTGCTGATTCAGTCGTATGGTGATGTTTATAGTTAAGTCGTTGCGCAACACTTTTAAATGCTTTGGCAGCTTGTGTCGCTGGAAAAGCATCAATAACAGCGCGACCTAATTTAGCGGCGCGGCTGAGATATTCATCACTTGGAATGGCACCAAAAAACTCTAGTTCCACTTGCATGTGATTTCTCGCTACCTGCGAGATATTGCGAAAAGCTTTTGCCGCCTGTGCATCGGTTGCATCATTAACGATAATGCCAAATGAGCGGCGGCCAATGTTGCTATAAATTCTTTTAATCAGTGAATAAGCTTCTTTTATTGACTCAGCATCACAAGAAAGCTGAATTAAAATATCATGCTGATTGAGCATCGCTAATGGTAACTGGTGATCTTTATCCAGCGCCGTATCCACCAAGATGACTTCAAATAAGCTGGATAAGCGTTCAACGGTTTTATTCAGCGCAATATTCGCAACATCATAATTTTTTGTTGTTTGGAGTGGAGATGGGTATAACTTAGCGACTAAAAAGCCCAATTTAGAATCTTTGACTGATTGCCCCAGCTCTAGTTTTTTTTGCGCAACATCGGTTAATGTTGGCAATCCTTTAATGCCATACTGGCTCATATCTACTTTAGCCGTTTGCGCGGTATGAATCACAAGCACATCACAATCTTGCGTACCAATAGAGGCCGCAAGATTAGTGATTAAGCTAGACTGCTGTTGTGGTATGGCAGAAAGCACACTCACAATTTTAGGTTGATGACCTGTCATCATGCGTCTTAAACCTGCCGCTTGATCATGGTGCATGCTAGACATTGTCTAACTCCAACACATTATTATTTGCTGATGTGCGTACCGTATTGCCAACTAATAAAGGCTGATCTTCTTCTTGCAATAAGAACGGGCTGTCTTTTGCAGTGCCACGTTGGAAAGCACGGTGTATTAATTGCTGTTTATTGGCTAAATGTAAATCTTCTGGTACACGTTGACCATTGGTTACGTAAAACAATTTCAATTTTTCACGCACGATGACATCTAAGATATTGCCAACGGTAATGGCTTCATCTACTTTTGTCATGATACAGCCAGCAAGGCCTTGACCTTTATACGCTCTAATCACGTCAATCAGCGTATCACCCGTATTGGTACTATTTAAGCAAAGCAATTTTTGAATATTTAAACGTTGATCAGATAACATAGAAACTTGCTCTGAAACCATTTTGTCACGCTGACTCACGCCAACGGTATCAATCAGAATCATGTGCTTATTTTTAAGCTCATTTAAAGCGATTTTTAAATCGGCTTCGTCTTTGACGCTATGCACCATCACACCAAGAATTTTGCCGTAAATACGTAATTGTTCATGACCGCCGACACGATAAGAGTCAGTCGTGATTAGTCCAATTTTGTCAGTCCCATGTTTCATTACATAGCGCGCTGCGAGCTTGGCCGTTGTCGTGGTTTTGCCAACGCCAGTTGGGCCAATGACAGCAAAAATGCCGCCTTTATCCAACATCTCTTCTTCTTCGGTCATGGCTTTTAAGTTTTTAGCTAATACAGACTCTACCCATTTTTTAGCTTCGGCTTCGCTTTGTTTTTCTGGCAGATTGTCTGCTAATTGTTTAGATAAACCAGAACTGAAACCAGCTGTTAACATTGTGCCTAAAATCATCGATTTAATTGGTTCGCGTTGCTGTGTCGCACCCCAAGAAATCTCGGCTAATTGCGCTTCAATCACACTCCGCATGTTACGAATTTCTTGCATCATGCCAGCGATTTGCGCGTTGACTTCTTTCGCCTGCGCTTGTGATTGAGCCAATGTTGCTTTCACTTCCATTTCAAGCTTATTGTTTGTGGCAGGCAGTTCACTCACTGAGCTAGCCTGACTAATTTGAGGCTGACTATTTGCACTATCAGATTGAATGCGCTTCTGGAACATGGCTTCAAGCGATGAGATGCGGCTGTCTTCAATGGCGTCTGCACTCATCATGTTAGTGCTTAATGATACTTCTGTATCCTCAGAAGTCGTGATTGCATCCATATCATCTGCGCTAAAGGCCATAATTTCATTGCCGCCTTGCACTGCACGATTAGATAGAATAATGGCATCATCGCCCAAAGATTCGCGCACTTGTGCAAGTGCTAGTTTTGAGTTTTTACCGAAAAAGCGTTTGACGTTCATGATTGACCTCCAATAAGGTTAGTAACTTTAATCGTTCTGGTATCAGGGAGTTCTTCGTGTGATAGCACACGAAGACGCGGGATAGCGCGGCGTAAAAATTTAGAAAGTGCTTCCCTGAGAGGCGCTGCCACTAAAAGGACTGGTGACAACCCCATCTGTTCTTGGTGATAAGCCGCTGCTTCTGCTTGGTTAGCCAAATTCTCAGCTAAACTAGGCTCGATAGCAGTGCCATTTGCATTATTTGCTTGTGTGGCTTGCAGCAATAATTTTTCAAGATTATTATCAAGCGCCACAACAGAGACTTCGTTTCCAACCGGAAATAGCTGTTGCACAATCGCACGGCCTAGTCGAATGCGAACAAAAGCAGTCAGTTCGTTAGGCAATTGTGTTTCTTGCCCATGTTCCGCCAATGTTTCTACAATGGTACGCATATCGCGGATATGCACACCTTCTGATAGTAAGTTTTGCAATACTTTTTGAATCACAGAAACAGGTAATAGTTTTGGTGTTAGGTCTTCAATCAGTTTTGGCGATTCTTTGCTTACGTGATCAAGTAGCATTTGTACTTCTTCGCGGCCTAATAATTCAGCCGCATTCATTGAGATAATATGATTCAAATGCGTTGCTACAACGGTGCCTGCATCGACGACTGTATAGCCGACTGTCTGCGCGTGGTCGCGTTCATCTTCACTAATCCATACCGCTGGCAGTCCAAATGCAGGATCCTTGGTTGCTGGACCAGCCAATGCTTCAGTGACGCCACCTGGATTAATCGCTAAAAATTGACCATGATTAGATTCGCCTTGTGCAATTTCAACCCCTTTTAGCATAATGCGATAAGCATTAGGTTTTAAATCCAAATTGTCACGGATGTGAACAGTTGGTGCTAAGAAGCCAACTTCTTGCGCAAATTTTTTGCGCAAACCTTTGATGCGTTTGAGTAAGTCACCACCTTGGGTTTTATCAACGAGTGGAATCAAACGATAGCCAACCTCTAAGCCAATAATATCAACGGGTGTAACGTCATTCCAACTTGCTTCCTCTGCTTCTGTCGTGGCTTGCGGTGCTTGCTCTTCAACAATTTCTTCTGGTGCTTTTTTCTGCTGGTTTTCAACATAGTAAGCAATGCCTGCTAAAAATGCAGCTAATGCTAGAAATGCAAAGTTAGGCATGCCTGGAATAGCACCCATCGCAGCAACAATGCCTCCTGAAATATAAATTACTTTTGGATTAGAGAATAACTGGCTCATTAATTGACCACCAATATCTTCATCATTCGCCACGCGGGAAACAACAACACCAGCGGCAACGGAAATCATTAGCGATGGAATTTGGGCCACTAAGCCATCACCAATCGCTAATAGGGTATAAATTTTAACGGAGTCAGAAAAGGCCAAATCGTGTTGCGCCATGCCAACAATAAGCCCACCAATCACGTTGATAATGATGACTAAAATACCAGCAATGGCATCACCACGTACATATTTACTCGCACCATCCATTGCGCCGTAAAATTCTGATTCTTGGCTGACTTCTGCACGCCTCGCTTTTGCATCTTCTTCGCCAATTAGCCCGGCATTTAAATCCGCATCAATCGCCATTTGCTTACCTGGCATCGAATCTAACATAAAGCGTGCGCCAACCTCAGCAATACGGCCTGCACCTTTAGTGACTACCATAAAGTTGATGATGGTTAAGATAATAAATACGACTAAACCGACAGCATAGTTGCCACCAATTAAGAAGTGACCAAAGGCTTCAATTACTTTACCTGCCGCATCAGGGCCGGTATGACCTTCTGTTAACACCACACGAGTAGAGGCAACGTTGAGTGATAAACGCAACATGGTGGTGACTAATAGCACAGTAGGAAAGGCAATAAAATCGAGTGCTTTTTTGGTTTGCAAGCCAATCAATAATACTAAAATAGATAAAGCAATATTGAAGCTGAAGAATACATCTAGCGCGATTGCTGGCAATGGCAATATCATCATCGATAGCAACATGATGATAATGATTGGTCCAGCTAACGCACGACCATTGTCGCCACTTAACCATTTGAAGTTGTTCATGATGCAAACGCCTCCGTATTAGCTGAGTTAGCAAGCGGTAGCAGGCTATGTGGATCAAGCTCTTCAGGTACCAAGGTAGATGCGGTTGGTACATCAGGTTGTAAACCGCCATGCTGTTTGAACAGACGCATTTGGAACACATAAGCTAATATTTCAGCAACCGCAGAATAAAGCGCTTCTGGAATTTCACGCTCAAGTTCGGCATGGGCAAATAAAGCACGTGCTAACTTAGGTGCTTCTAGCGTCATGATTTTGTGTTCAGCCGCAATTTCACGAATTTTTAAGGCAACTGCATCAGCACCTTTTGCCACCACAACTGGCGCACGCATACCACTTTCTTTGTATTTAATCGCAACGGCATAATGCGTTGGGTTGGTAATCACCACGTCTGCATTTGGAATTTGCGACATCATTCTGCGTTTTGACATCTCGCGTTGTTGCTGACGAATCCGTGCTTTAATTTCAGGATTGCCTTCCATTTCTTTCATTTCTTGGCGCACTTCTTCTTTTGTCATTTTTAATTTATGCGCATATTGATATAGTTGATAAGGCACATCGATAGCAGCAATTAGGAGCAATGCGCTCACGATGGATATAAAGCCTGTTTGCATCAAATCTGCCACTTGCTCGATGCCTTCTTTAACGGGTAATGATGACAATGCCAAGATAGGATCAATATCATGTGAAATCACACTATAGGAAACCATGCCGACTAAAATGGTTTTTAAAATCGATTTAACCAGTTCTACAGCAGCATTTTTAGAGACTAGATTAGTAATGCCTTTAATTGGGTTAAGACGGTTAAATTTTGGCATAAATGCTTTTCCACTCATTAACCAGCCACCAATTAAAGCGGGTGTAGCAAGCGCAACAATTAATAGCAGAAGCGCTAATGGGATAAATGCAATTAATAAATCAATCACATTTTGCGACATATTGATGAGCAAGTAAGCTGGGTCAAAAGCCGTGGTGCGATCAAACGATAAGCCATTGCTGAATGCTTTTTTTAATGCGCCACTGAGATGGTCGCCCATCATTAACATGCCTAAACCTGTTGCCAATAGCAAGGTAACAGTGCCGAGCTCACGTGAGCGCGGCACATCGCCATCCTCCCGCGCTTTTTCAAGACGTTTGGGAGTGGCCTGTTCGGTTTTTTCCATGTCGCTATCTTCAGCCATACCTGTTCCTAATCATTCATCCTTATGTCTATTTGCTGTATTTGTATGCACCGGTTGTGTAACGTATTTATTAAATTACGCTCAGTGAAACCTATTATCAGATGAGGAATTGAAAATGTATCGTTGGAATAAGAGGGTGAAAGTACCCTTTTCTATTAATCATGTAGCTTATAAAGTGATTGTTTAGGCTTTTCTTAACATTTTTTTAAATTAAATTAATAATAAAAACAATTGCTTATCAATTAATTTAACTTTTTTCAAAAAAATCCTAACGTTTTCTAAATAGGCGACGTTATGTATATATCGTTTATTGCGAAGTAAAAAATCAAACTAATATTGAGAGCCATGATTGAGATGAAGAATTGATTGAAGCTTTACGAATTAAAAGCATGTAATCATGCAGCTTATGAAGTGATTATTTAGGTTTTTTAAGTATATATTTGAAATATATTGATAATAAAAACAATTACTTATCAATTAATTTAACTTTTTTTTAAAAAAGTCCTAAAGTTTTCTAAAGAGATGACGTTATATGAATATGACTGACTGCAAAGTAAAAAGGTAACTATGATTTAGAACCATAATTTAGTTTAAAAATTGATAGAGACTTTATTAATTAAAAGTATTTAATTTCTACCTATATATAGGTATCCATAGCCCCTGTGTAGGTGTTTGTAGGACAAACACCTACACAGGCGTGTCTGCGCGTCTTACATAAAAAACCGACAAACCCCAATAGCTCTTTCGTGATGATAGGTTCAAAGTACAACTCATGCGGCAAACAAAACGTTTAAAGCAGTTTAATTTAAGAATTTGGGAGAATTAAAATGAGTGAAACCGAAATGATGTCAGAAATTAAAGATGCTAATCTGAATTACTTGATGTTAGCACAACAAATGATTCGTGCCGATAAAGTAACTGCAATTTTTCGTTTAGGTATTAGCGATGATATTGCAGACTTACTTGAAGGCTTAAGCAATTTTCAAATCCTTAAATTAAGCAGTAGCAATATGATGCTTGCTCGCTTCCGTTTTGAAGATAGCGCAATTCTAAGTATGTTAACTGATTACACCAAAGATCGTTCGCTTGCCAATGCGCATTCAGCGATTTTGTTATCAGGACAACCTGCGTAATTCAATATTGATATAAAACTTGATTGGAGAGAATCATGAAACAGGCGAATGTAAAGAAAAGTGTAGTAAGTGAAGGTGAGCAAATTCAATTAGCCACCCAAATGATTAATTTAGGTGCTAGATTGCAATTGTTAGAAACGCAAACGACTTTATCCCGTGAGCGTTTGATTAAACTCTATAAAGAATTAAAAGGTGCTTCGCCACCAAAAGGCATGTTGCCTTTCTCTACCGACTGGTTTTTAACATGGCAGCCAAATATTCATTCTTCAATCTTTTTGAATATTTATGATTACTTATTGAAGTATGCAGGTGCGACTGACATTACTGCCATTTTAAAAGCCTATAGCTTATATTTGCAGCAAGTTGGTCATGATTCAGAAGAAGAGCCAGTGTTATCTTTAACACGCGCTTGGACTTTGATTCGCTATGTTGATAGCAAAATGCTTAAACTAAAAAGCTGCGGCTGTTGCGATGGTAAGTTTGTGGTGAACGCTTATGACTTAAATGAAAATTACTTATGTAATTTATGCCATATTCCATCACGTGCAGGTAAAACCAAGAAAGCAAAAGAACTTCAGTATAAATTGGTTAATGCGGTTGCGTAATGTAAGGGCATGGAAAGCGTTTATTAGCCATGCGCCAATCATATCAATTTGAAATAAAAAAAGTTAAGTTAGCGCCAGCAACCTTGGCGATAGTGATACAAGTGCTTGCGTTAATCGCTGTATTGCTTAGTGTAATAATCGTTAGTCATGTTTCAACGGTCAGATTCTCTCTCTGGACATTGGTGTTGTTGCAGTCACTCATTGCAACAACACTTTGTCAACTTGCTGGCATGGCAATATGGTGGCGTTGGATTCACGCTATTTTCCCAGTCGCAATTGTTGGCATGTCATTATGGACAGTGCCGAATGAAGTTTATTTAATTGGCTTTTTGATTAGTCTCAGCGTGTTTTGGACGACCTTTCGAAGCCAAGTACCTTTTTTCCCCTCGCGTCCGATTGTTTGGCAAAAAGTTGCCGAGCTGATTCCGAAAAACCAATCCATTCGTATGATTGATATTGGTAGTGGTTTGGGCGATTTATCTATGCATATTGCGAAAGCCAATACCAATAGTCAAATAGAAGGTATTGAAATTGCGCCATTACCTTGGTTAGTCAGCGTGGTTCGCGCTTGGTGGCGAGGATCTTCTGCTAAGTTTCACTTAGGCAATTATCATGAGTTAGACTTTGCGCAATATGACCTTGTATTTGCTTATTTATCGCCAGCAGCGATGTCAGCCTTATGGCAAAAAGCACAGCTAGAAATGCAGACTGGCAGCTTATTAGTCAGCTATGAATTTGAAATTGCAGATGTGCCGCCAACCTTTACCATCGATTATGGATCGCATGCGCCGACCATCTATGTTTGGACAATATAACTGCTAATTCGCATCATTGCTTAGCGTCTCAATGGTTCTGCATGCAAGACAAATAAGGCGTAAAGATAGAATAAAATCCCTTTATTCGTGGAATTGATTGCTCACCAATGTTGTTATTCTAGATACAAATCTAATTGAACATGAAAGTTAGACTTTCAATTAAGGCCTTTACATATGTTTGTCATTATCGGGTACATCGTTGTTTGTGGCACCATTTTTGGTGGTTATGCAATGGCAGGCGGACACTTGGGTGGACTGTGGCAGCCGTTAGAAGTGTTAATGATTTTTGGTGGGGCGATTGGTGCTTTTATCGTAGGCAATGATAGTAAGGCACTGAAGTCAACAGTGAAAGCATTACCGAGTTTATTTAAGGGCTCAAAGTTTAATAAAGCCTTGTATTTGGATTTACTCTCTTTGCTCTATGAAATCTTAACCAAAATTCGCAAAGATGGCATGATGTCTATCGAAACTGATGTTGAGAATCCAGAGTCCAGTCCGTTGTTTAGCAAGTATCCAAAAATACTGCATGACCATCATGTGATGGATTTTATCTGTGATTACTTGAGACTCATGGTGTCAGGCAATATGGATGCATTTCAAGTAGAGAACTTAATGGATAATGAACTTGAAACTCACCACATGGAAGGCCATGTGCCAGCACATTGTATTGCTAAATTAGGCGATGGTTTGCCTGCTTTTGGTATTGTGGCTGCGGTGATGGGCGTGGTGCATACGATGGAGAATGTGGCATTGCCACCTGCGGAACTGGGTATTTTGATTGCACATGCGTTAGTAGGTACCTTCTTGGGTATTTTATTGGCTTATGGCTTTGTTGGCCCATTATCTGGCTTGCTAGAGCAAAAGCTAGAAGAAAGTTCCAAAATGCTACAAACAGTCAAAGTCACTTTACTGGCCAGCTTAAACGGCTATGCGCCAGCGATTGCCGTTGAGTTTGGACGTAAAGTGTTATATTCAACTGAGCGACCAGGCTTTAGTGAGTTAGAAGAGCATGTTAAACAAGCCAAAAACAAATAGATTGTTCATGATTAATATCAATAGGTATCACGGAGCGCATCATGGCTGAACAGCCAGTCAGACCGATAATTGTTAAGAAGATTAAGAAGGTCAGTGGCGGTCATCACGGCGGCGCTTGGAAAATTGCTTATGCTGACTTCGTGACAGCAATGATGGCATTCTTCTTATTAATGTGGTTGCTTGGCTCAGCCTCAAAAGGGCAGTTAGAAGGGATTGAATCTTATTTTAAAACCCCACTAAAAATAGCCTTGATGGGTGGGCCTAGCGTCGGCGCTAGTGACTCTGTATTGAAAGGCGGCGGTAAGGATTTGACTAAATCTCAGCTGCAAGTTAAGCCAAAAGATGGTTCGAAAGAGAAAGAAAAGGACCCCGATCTTAAAGAGGCGCAGAAGGCGTTAGAAGCGCAAGAAAAAGAGAAGCTTGAAAAGCTAAAAACTAAAATTGAAAGCACAATAGATAGCAACATTACCTTAAAGCAGTTTAAAAAACAGCTTATGTTGGATATTACCTCTGAGGGTTTGCGCATCATTATTGTTGATGAGCAGAATCGTCCAATGTTTAATTCTGCAAGGGCAGAATTACAGCCGTATGCAAAAACAATATTGCAAGAAATCGGCAAAATGTTAAACGATGTGCCGAATCGAATTGGCTTATCTGGTCATACCGATGCAACCCCTTATAGTACCGGTGAATCCGCCTATAGTAACTGGGAGCTTTCTGCCGATAGAGCGAATGCATCACGCCGTGAATTAATTGCAGGCGGGATGGATGAGTTTAAATTGTTGCGTGTGGTTGGACTTTCCTCATCCGCTTTATATGATAAAGAAAATCCTTTTAACCCAATTAACCGACGCATCAGTATTATTGTGATGAACAAAAAAGCGGAAGAGCGCGTGATTGAGGATGAGTCAATGCTGTCTGTCGCGAATAAAGCAGAAGCGGCAACCGTCATTGATAGCGTGAATGCGACAACAGAAACTGCTGAGTAGCCAGCAACGCATATTACATTCACATTTTCTTTAAGTTAGTCTTACATTTTAGATATTAGACTAACAACACGGTGACTAAGAACACACAGCACGCACTTGGGCAATATCGGTTTTTCCTTGCAATACTTTTGCAATACCATCTTGTTTTAATGTGACCATGCCATTCGATAATGCTTCACGAACTAACTCAGGGACTGGCGCACGTTTTTGAATGAGATGTCTTAAGTTTGGCGATATTGTCATTAATTCATACAAACCAATTCGGCCACTATAACCCGTATCGTTACAAGATTTGCAGCCTTTGGCTCTGTAGGTCACAAGCTTGTTATTTTGAGCATATTGTTTTTGCCAATCAGCGAGTACAGTCTTTGCATCAATGTCTGTATTGAGTACATATTCATCAGCCAATAACTGTAGTTCATCCTGTTTTGGTTCATAGGCTTCTTTACAGTGCGGACAAAGCGAGCGAGCTAAACGTTGAGCCAAAATGCCCAATAATGCATCGGCAAAATTAAACGGATCCATGCCAAGATCCAGCATCCTCACAATACTTTCTGGCGCGCTATTAGTATGTAAAGTCGATAGCACCAAATGGCCAGTTAATGAGGCTTCAATGCCAATCTTAGTTGTTTCTTCATCACGCATCTCACCCACCATAATGACATCTGGGTCAGCACGTAAGAAGCTGCGCATGGCGCCAGCAAATGTCCAGCCGATTTTTGGATTGACTTGCACTTGTCTTAAACCAGCTTGGGTGATTTCAATTGGGTCTTCTGCCGTCCAAATTTTTCGTTCTGGCGTATTAATATGGCCAAGAAGAGAATGCAGTGTTGTGGTTTTACCTGAGCCTGTAGGGCCGCAAGTAAGGATTAAACCATAGGGCTTATTAATGATACCTTCTAAAGAAGCAAGTACCTGCTCACCTAAACCAAGATCCTTCATCGGGATTGGTTTGCTAGAAGAGAGCACGCGCATGACAATATCTTCCATCCCGTTGGAGGTTGGAATGGTCGCTACCCTTAGCTCAACTTTATGAGGTCCAAATTGCTTAAAGTCTAATTTGCCATCTTGTGGTTTTCTACGTTCAGAAATATCCAGCTGACACATAATCTTAATGCGAGAAATTAGCGCATTACAAAAGTTAGCTGGAATCTTAAGATAAGGCATTAGCACGCCATCTTTACGGAAACGCACTACGGTATTCTTTTTGCCAGGATAGGTTTCGATATGAATATCCGATACTTTGCCTTTTACGGCATCCATAATCATTTTATTCACCAGTTTTACTAATGTGCTATCTGACTCCGCAATCGGCTCATCTTCGGCATCTGATCTGCTGGTTTTATCTTCTTCAAATAGTTTGTTTGCTAAGTCATCACTAGAACTTTGCATCAGATTAAAATCTAGTGAGTCATCCTCATTGTTGCTCGCGCTGCTACTCTCTTCTGAATCCCAGCTCATCGAAGGTGAGTAAAACTCATTGATTGCTTGATGAATATCTTCACTAGAGGCCATCGCTGGCAACACATTCATTTGTGTCACAAAGCGTACTTCATCAATGGCTTTGATATTCAGGGGGTCTTCAAAGGCAACCACTAACATACCATCATGTGAACAAAGTGGAATTAAGGTGTATTTTCTAACAAGGCTTGCATCTATCAATCTAATGGCATTTGGATCGAAATTGAATTTAGCTAAGCTGACGTAAGGGAATCCCAATTTTTTTGCCAGTGTCCCTTTTAATGCACGCTCATCAACAATCCCCATCTGAACAAGAATTTCACCCAAACGAACGCCACGATTTTCCTTTTGTTTGTTCAGCGCTGTTTCTAGCTGCTCATCGGTTAGTAAGTCTAATTGTTTAAGCGCTTCACCTAGTTTTAAAACAGGGCGATCTTTCTGCAGGGTAATCGCTTGATGCAACTGCTCTGCTGAAATGATTTTATTTTCATTTAAGTAATCACCTATGCGTTGCGCTTTTAATGCCTTTTGACGACTCAGCGCTGCATCAATATCATCAGTCGATACGTGATTTTCTTCAACCAGCAAATCACCAATTTGTGAACCTATTTGATGTTGTTGAATTGACTGACGAGGAATGAAATGTTTCTCTACTTTTTCATCTTTTAACAAGTGAAAAAGGTATAAGCCAGACTCATTGTTTACGTAACTAATGGTTTCACCGTTTGCTATTACTCCATCTGTGAAGTTGACTTGATACGTCTGCTTCTCAGAAGCTGGAAACACTTCTTTTGCGCGGGTTTCTAAAAAGCTTTGGGATGGCATTAATGCCGTTTTCCAGAGTAATTGTAAACTTCTAATCTGATTGAATTCAATGATTTGTTGCGCCTCGCTACCTAGGCGTTGGAATAAAATTCTAGACTCTTCAGGTGAGAAGCGAACAAGTAAACCCACCAAGGGTGTATTTTTGCCCAATAATTCAACAATACAATTTTCTGGGAATGGTTTTTTCACATCCGTTACAAAATTGTAATAAGGTGGCTTAGGCCACTCAAACGTGTTGATTTCTCTAACTTTATTTAAATCAAGATTGCCCATTATTGTCCTAAATGTTCATCATATGCCGCTCATGGATAGTTACAGTTTTAGCGCATAACCGTAATGTGTAATGAGTCCTATGAATTTGATAACGGCAGAATGTAGTGAAAGTTTAGGCGATCCTGTAGATTTTAATGTGATAAATAAGGGGTGATAAGTCATCTTATTGTTATATCAGAAGGCGCTTCTATATTGTCTAATGAAGAAATTACAAATCAATGTGAAGCACTCATCATAAAGTGCTTTGGAAAGTGTGGGAGCAAGCGCAATGGATCTTGATTTTTGGAAAGATAAACGCGTTTTTATAACTGGGCATACTGGATTTAAAGGCGCTTGGCTTTCGATGTGGTTGCAGTCGTTAGGCGCGCAAGTGACGGGTTACTCTTTAGGTGTCCCCGGTGAGACTAATCTATTTACAGTCGCTAATGTTGAAAAAGATATGCACTCTATTTATGGTGATATCAGGGATGTGGCGGCTTTAGAAAAAGCTATATTACAAGCTCAGCCTGAGATTGTTTTTCACTTGGCTGCGCAGTCTTTAGTTTTTCAGTCATACGAAAATCCTGTGGAAACCTATAGCAGCAATGTAATGGGTACGGTTAATTTATTAGAAGCAATACGCAAATGCGATGCTGTTAAGTCTGTTGTTATTGTGACCAGTGATAAATGTTATGACAATAAAGATTGGCATTGGGGTTATCGTGAAAATGATGCCATGGGTGGTTTTGATCCATATAGTAGCAGTAAAGGCTGTGCCGAGTTAGTCACAGAGTCATATCGAAACTCATTTTTTAATCCTGAGCAATATGAAACACATGGCGTTGCGATTGCCAGTGCAAGAGCAGGCAATGTGCTTGGCGGCGGTGACTGGGCAAAAGACCGATTAATCCCAGAGGTTATTAATGCTTTTACCCTCCGTCAACCAGTCATATTGAGAAACCCAGAATCGACACGCCCTTGGCAACATGTATTGGAGCCGTTGGGAGCTTATATTTTATTGGCAGAACGGTTGTTTGATAATGGCAAAGCGTATGCCGAGGCATGGAACTTTGGTCCCAACGAGATTGATACCAAACAGACAGGTTGGATAATTAATCTGCTCGCTTCTTATTGGAAAGAAGATGCTCATCATCTGATTCAACAAAATGATGAGGCACAGCGTGAAGCAGTATATCTTCGATTAGATTGCTCTAAAGCGCATAGCAAATTAGGCTGGTATCCCATCTGGTCAATTGAAGAAACAGTTGCCAATGTTGCTGATTGGTATCGTGCGTATCAAAATAAGGAAGATATGCATGCTTTCTCACTTAAGCAAATCCAGCACTATCAAATACAGTGGGATAAGAAATGGATGATTGCGTAACTGGTTAGACGCTAAGCTAAAGTTAAGAAAAAATTTCGTCCAGCATCAGTATAAACCGAGATGATGCTATCCTTGAGGCTACAAACAAGATAGAAGCACGTCATGGAAAATAGTAACAATACGCATAGCATCAAAAAACATATCATCTTTGATTTAGATGGCACCTTAATTGACTCCGCTCCCAGTATTTTAGAAAGCTTTGTTTATGCGTTCTCCGCATTTGGCATTACGCCATGCAAAGCCATCACGCCCGATGTAGTTGGGCCGCCGTTGATGCCAACATTAGCGAGTCTTGCAGGAAACGATGATGCGGACTTACTACAAAATTTAGCTGCTAAGTTTAAAGAGCACTATGATAGTGAAGGCTATAAAAAAGCCACTGTTTATGCAGGGATGCAAGCGCTACTAGACCGATTAAAGCAAGCAGACGTGACACTTTACATTGCAACCAATAAACGTGATTTTCCAACGCAAAAAATAATGCAATATTTGGATTGGGCACATTACTTTAAAGGTATCTTTGCGTTAGATAGTTACACGCCGCCATTGGCTTCTAAACCATTGATGGTGGCGCAGATTCTGTCTGATTATCAAATTGATCCAGCGCAGGCGATTTACATTGGAGACCGTTATGAAGATGGATTGGCGGCCAATCATAATCAAATACCATTTGCAATGGTGACTTGGGGTTATGCAGATGAGACGGTGGCGGAGCTACAACCGCATTGGTTAATTTGTCAGCAGGCAGAAGACTTAGCACAACTACTGATTGGCGAATAATTGATTGAATGAAGTTACTTATGCTGCCATTTCATCCCGTGTTTCACTAAACGCTTTAATCGCTTTATCTAAATCTGCAATCGTATGTTTAGCTGAAATTTGGGTTCTAATCCGCGCTTTGCCTTTTGGAACAACAGGAAAAAAGAAACCAATGGCATAAATGCCTTTTTCGAGTAAGCGTTTACTCATCTCTTGAGCTAAGTTGGCATCGCCTAACATGACTGGCACAATCGGGTGGTCACCATCATCTACGGCAAAACCAGCCGCTTGCATGCCTTTTCTAAAGTAATGCGTATTTTTTTCTAATTTGTCGCGCAATTCTGTTGATTGCTCTAATCGTTCTAATACCGATAATGAAGCCGCACAAATGGCTGGTGCAACCGTATTGGAGAATAGGTAAGGCCGTGAACGTTGACGGAGCATATCAATGATTTCTTTACGGCCTGAAGTAAAGCCGCCAGATGCGCCGCCCAAGGCTTTACCAAATGTGCTGGTGATAATGTCGACTCTATCCATTACGCCACAATACTCATGTACGCCACGACCTGTTTTGCCCATAAAGCCAGTCGCATGACAATCATCATGATGCACCATCGCATCAAATTCATCGGCTAAATCACAAATTTTATCGAGTTGCGCCACTGTGCCATCCATGGAGAATACACCATCAGTGGTGATTAAAATGCGTCGTGCGTTGTTGGCTTTCGCTTCTTCTAACTTAGCACGTAAATCCGTCATATCATTATTGTTGTAACGGTAACGTGCCGCTTTGCATAAACGTACACCATCAATAATAGAAGCATGATTGAGTGAGTCTGAAATCACTGCGTCTTCTGCACTTAAAATCGATTCAAATAAACCGCCATTGGCATCAAAACAAGCGGCATACAGAATGGTATCTTCCATACCTAAAAAATCGCTGACTTTTTGCTCTAATGTTTTGTGCAAAGTTTGCGTACCGCAAATAAAGCGCACAGAAGCTAAGCCAAATCCCCATTTATCTAAGCTATCTTTGGCTGCTTGAATGACATCGGGATCATTGGCTAATCCAAGATAATTATTAGCGCACATATTCAGCACTTCGCTACCATCGGCTAACGTAATCAGGTTTTTTTGATCCGAGCTGATAAAGCGCTCTGTTTTCCATAAGCCCGCTTCTTTAATCTCGGCTAAATCTGCTGCGATACTGGTTTTTGCACTGTTAAAACTCATGTTCTACCTTTGATGATTAATCTTCCCAATTCAAGATGACTTTGCCAGAATTGCCAGAGCGCATTACATCAAAACCTTGTTGAAAATCAGTGTAATGAAAGCGATGCGTCACAATTTTCTCTAATGGCAATCCTGTTTGCACCATCATCGAACCTTTATACCAAGTCTCAAAAATCTCACGGCCATAAATGCCTTTAATGGTTAGGCCTTTGAACACCACCATGTCCCAATCAATGCCAGAGCCTGCTGGCATAATCGCTAGCATTGCAATGTGACCTCCATTGATCATTTTGCTTAACATATCGCCAAATGCTTTTGGTGAGCCAGACATTTCTAAACCCACGTCAAAGCCTTCAAAAATACCTAAACCATCCATCATTTCTTTGGTAATACTTTCTTTAGCAACATTCACTGTAATAACTCGCGGCAAAATACTTTTAATTAAATCTAGGCGATATTGATTCATGTCAGTAATGACAATATTCCGCGCACCAGCGTGATCTGCCACTAAAGCCGCCATGCTGCCAATTGGGCCTGCACCTGTAATCAGCACATCTTCGCCGACCATATTGAACGATAATGCAGTATGCACCGCGTTGCCGTAAGCATCAAAAAACGAGAGTAAATCGGTGTCAATCGGACGACTAGGTTTGAATACATTTTTGGCAGGAATCACTAAGTATTCTGCAAAAGCACCATGTCGATTAACGCCTACACCAATAGTATTCGGGCATAAATGAGTACGACCACCAAGGCAGTTACGACAATGCCCGCATGTTAGGTGGCCTTCGCCAGAGACGATATCACCAACTTGAAGTCCATCTACGTTTGAACCAAGTTCGGCAATTTCGCCCACGTATTCATGGCCAGTAATCATTGGTACAGGAATGGTTTTTTGCGCCCACTCATCCCAATTGTAAATATGAATGTCAGTGCCACAAATGGCTGTTTTTTTTATTTTAATTAAGACATCATTATTGCCCACGACGGGCATGGGCATGTCTTCTAACCACAATCCTTCTTTTGCATATTTTTTAACTAAAGCTTTCATTGAATACCTCAATCATTGAGCAGTGTGATTAACTTAACATTAGCGGATACTAAAGTAAATGCGGGTTTGACGTAATTGAGCTAGTGGCTGTTTGCTATGGCGTTTAATGAGGCTTCTATAATATCAATACCTTCATTCAATACTGCATCACTGACGGTTAATGGCACCATAATGCGCAAAACATTGTTATAAATGCCGCAGTTCAAAAGCAGTAAACCTCTCTTTGCCGCTTCAGTTTTTAATGCATTGGCGATATCAGCCGCTGGTTTGTGTGGATCATTGTTATGGCAGAACTCAATGCCTGTCATCGCGCCTAACTGTCTAATTTCGCTAATAAAACTAAAGTGACTTTGCATTTGTTTAAAACGCATATTGAGCTGCTGACCAATTTGCATAGAGCGTTCAAGCAGATTTTCTTCTGCCATCACATCTAATACCGCATGGGCAGCCGCAACAGCAATTGGGTTGCCTGCATAGGTACTACCAAGTCCGCCAGGTTGAGCAGCATCCATCACTTGCGCTTTCCCAATAATGGCAGATAAGGTAAACCCGCCGCCTAAACCTTTAGCCAACGTGATAATGTCAGGTTCAATATCGGTATGTTCAATTGCAAACAACTTGCCGCAACGACCAATACCAGTTTGCACTTCATCGACGACCATTAAAATGCCATGCTCGTCGCAAATGGCCCTAATACGTTTTAAAAATGAAGGCGTGGCTGGAATGTAACCGCCTTCACCTTGCACTGGTTCAATAAAAATGGCGGCTACACGTTTGGCTTCAATGTCATATTTAAATAAATGATGTAAGCCAGCAATCGCATCATCTTCACTGACGCCATGTAGGGGATAAGGAAATGGTGCGTGATAAACCTCGGCGGGAAAAGGACCAAAGTCTTTTTTATACGGATCAATCTTGCCCGTCATTGCCACAGAAAACATAGTACGACCATGAAACGCACCATTAAAAGCAATAATGCCAGAACGACCTGTTGCCGCACGTGCTACTTTGACTGCGTTTTCTATCGCTTCAGCACCTGAATTCATAAAAAATGTTTTTTTAGGCGTATCGCCAGGTGCCAGTTTATTCAGGCGCTCGGCTAAACTGATATAACTTTCATAACCAACCACCTGAAAGCAAGTGTGATTAAATTGCCTTAATTGTGCTTCAACAGCGGCGACTACTTTTGGATGGCAATGGCCTGTATTCACCACTGCAATACCTGCGCAAAAATCAATATAACGTTTACCTTCTATATCCCAAATCTCAGCGTTGAGCGCACGTTCCGCAATAATGCCGTGCGCGTAGCTAATGCCACGAGGCAGTGCTTCGGCACGTCTTTGCATCATCGCGTCATTTGTTTTATTTGATGCGGTATCTTTCATTTAGCCAATATCCATGCACATATATTTAATTTCAAGATAATCATCAATCCCGTATTTAGAACCTTCGCGGCCGAGACCTGATGATTTAATACCACCAAACGGCGCGACTTCGCTGGAAATGGCACCAGTATTAATGCCAATCATGCCATATTCCAGTGCTTCACCCACACGCCATACGCGTTTAATATCGCGTGCATAAAAGTAAGAAGCCAAACCATATTCAACACTATTGGCGATTTCAATTGCTTCTTCTTCTGTTTTGAAACGAATCAGTGGTGCAACTGGCCCGAAAATTTCTTCACGCGAAATGAGCATGTCACGTGTTACGTCAGTTAGCACGGTCGGTTTAAAGAAGGTGCCGCCTAACGCATGACGTTCGCCACCAATGGCAACTTTTGCACCATTATTTTTTGCATCAGCAATAAAGCTCTCTACCTTATCGACTGCATTAGCATCAATTAAAGGGCCTTGTGTGCTGGTTGTATCTAAGCCATTACCAATTTTTAATTGTGCAACGGCATCAACCAGTTTTTTGGCAAACGTATCATAAACACTATCTTGCACCAAAATACGATTGGCGCAAATACAGGTTTGACCTGCATTTCTGAATTTACTGACCATCGCACCCGCGACAGCGGCATCAATATCGGCATCATCAAACACAATAAATGGCGCATTGCCGCCCAACTCCATTGATGTTTTTTTAACGGTAGGTGCACATTCTTTTAATAGTTGAACGCCTACTTCTGTCGAGCCAGTAAAGCTCAGTTTACGTACAATCGGGTTGCTGGTCATTTCTCCACCAATTGCCTTAGCAGAACCCGTTACAACAGATAACACACCTGCTGGAACGCCTGCGCGCATCGCCAATTCAGCTAAAGCCAGTGCGGTTAATGGCGTTAAGCCTGCAGGTTTAATGACAATGCTACAGCCTGCTGCTAACGCGGCGCCCGCTTTACGGGTAATCATGGCGGCGGGAAAATTCCAAGGCGTAATCGCAACGCAAACACCAATGGCTTGTTTGGTCACAACCACGCGCGCATCAGCACGCGGCGAAGGAATAATATCGCCATAAACACGTTTGCCTTCTTCAGCAAACCATTCAATAAAAGAGGCTGCATAGCCAATTTCACCACGCGATTCGGCAATAATTTTTCCTTGCTCGCTGGTCATGATTAAGGCTAAATCTTCTTGATTCTCTAAGATTAGGTTAAACCACTGGCGCATGATTTTTGCGCGTTCGCCAGCGGTTTTAGCCTGCCATAACTTTTGCGCGATTTCTGCTTTCTCAATCGCTTGTCTTGTTTCGCCCGCGCCCATATTAGGAACAGTGGCAATCGTTTCGCCTGTCGCTGGGTTATTCACATCAATGACAGCATTAGAAGTCGCGTTGCGCCACTCACCATTGATTAAGCATTGTTGACGAAGTAAGCTCGGGTCTTTAAGTGTTAGTGTCATTAGTAAATTCCGCTATCGTGATCATTGTTATGACTAATTGAACGTCAATTTAGTTTAAGCCAGTTTAATCCAAGTCGTTTTTAACTCTGTATATTTTTCTAAAGCATGTAATGATTTATCACGCCCATTACCCGACTGTTTATAGCCACCAAAAGGTACAGTAATGTCATCTTCATCATAGCAATTCACATGGATGGTACCCGCACGCAAGGCTTTAGCCGCTAAATGCGCTTGGCTAATGTCGCGCGACCAAACTGAAGCAGCTAATCCATAAGGTGTATCATTGGCAATGTTAATCGCTTCTTGCGGATTCTCAAACGCAATCACTGATAACACTGGACCAAAGATTTCTTCACGTGCAATTTTCATGCTGTTTTTAACATGATTAAAAATGGTTGGCGTGACGTAATAGCCACCAGTTTCTTGCAACACTTGCTCGCCGCCTGTCACACAGTTTGCACCTTCTGCTTTACCTGCTTGAATATAATGCATCACATTATTCAGTTGAATTTCATCCACAATCGCGCCCATTGTTGTGTCGTTAATTAATGGATTCGCAGGCTGAAAATTGGGCATTAAGCTGAATGCCTTTTCAATAAATCGGTCTTGAACAGATTGGTCGATAATCACGCGCGAAGGTGCATTGCAACTTTCACCTTGGTTAAAGAAAATCGCGTTAATACAGCTTTCAGCCGCAGCATCAACATCGGCATCAGCAAAAACCACAAACGGCGACTTGCCCCCGAGTTCAGCCCAAGCACGTTTTAAGTTAGATTGACCTGCATATTGCATGATTTTTTTACCAACGTTAGTCGAGCCAGTAAAAGCAACGCAATCAATATCCATATGTAATGCAAGCGGGCTGCCAACTTCTTCGCCATAACCTGGCAAAACATTAAAAACGCCTGCTGGAATCCCAGCTTCTAAAGCAATCTCAGCTAGTTTCAATGCCGTTAATGGCGACTTTTCTGACGGTTTTAAAATCACACTATTACCTGCGGCCAAAGCAGGAGCGATTTTCCATGCGGCCATAATCATCGGGTAATTCCACGGCACAATCGCGGCCACAACGCCCATGGCTTCGCGCGTGATTAATCCTAAAGCATTATCTGCAGTTGGCGCGATTTCATCATAGACTTTATCAATACATTCGCCATACCATTGCAGTGAATTTGCCGCTGAAGTGACATCCACATTCAGGCTGTAATTCGCGGGCTTCCCCATGTCCAATGTCTCCATGAGTGCTAGGGTTTCGGCATTCTCACGAATAAGGCGACTGAAATTAATCAGAATATTTTTACGGTCTTTTGGTGATTTTTTCGCCCATCGTCCATCTTCAAAAGCGGTGCGAGCAGCTTGTACAGCAAGCTCAACATCATGCGTTCCACAACGTGCAATATCTGCAATTTTCTGACCATCAATCGGTGAGATGCAATCAAATACTTGACTACTCTTAGCAGCAACGCGTTTGCCATTAATAAAGGCGCGTCCGTCTAAGGTTAGGTTGTCACGTAGATTTTGCCAGTTAATAGTATGGTTCGACATAGGGGCAATTTTTAAAAGTAATGTTTAAACATGCAGTAATAAGTGACGACGTTCCCAAGGGCTAATCACTTTCATATATTCTGTATATTCTTGTCGTTTAACAGATAGATAGAGCTTAATAAAGCTTTCCCCAAGCACTTCATGCAAATCTGGTACAGACAGTAATAAATCCATTGATTCAAGCAAGCTTCTTGGCAATTCCTGCGCATGAGAATAGGCATTGCCTGTTAATTCAGCTTGCGGTTTGATTTTGTTCATCATGCCGAGATAACTGCAGGCAAGCGAGGTGGCAATCGCAATATACGGATTTGCATCGACGCCTGGTAATCGGTTTTCAATACGTCGCGCCACTTTGTTGGCTTCAGGGATGCGAATGCCTACGGTTCTATTATCACGTCCCCATTGCACATTAATTGGTGCTGCATTATCGCGTACTAAGCGACGATAAGAATTGACGAATGGCGCCATTAATACCATGGCTGGTGGCAGATATTGTTGGAAACCACCAATCGCATGGAAAAATAAATCGCTGTCAGAACCGTCTGCATTGGCAAACAAATTCTCACCAGTTTTAATATCAAGCACACTTTGATGAATGTGCATGGCGGAACCAGGTTGATCGGCCATTGGCTTTGCCATAAAAGTGGCATACATCTCATGCCTAAAAGCGGCCTCGCGTACGGTTCGTTTAAATAAAAATACAGAGTCAGCTAAATGCAATGGATCGCCATGCATAAAGTTGATTTCCATTTGGCCAGTACCCACTTCATGAATCAGCGTATCGATCTCTAAATTTTGTTGATCACAATATTCATAAATATCTTCAAATAACGGATCAAATTCATTTACGGCATCAATACTGTAGGCTTGGCGTCCCGCTTCTGCACGACCACTACGCCCGATTGGTGCTTGTAGTGGCATATCAGGATCGGTATTACGCGCTAAGATATAAAACTCTAATTCTGGCGCAATGACGGGTTTCCAGCCTTGTTTAGCATATAAATCCAACACTTTTCTTAACACAGAGCGTGGTGCATATTCGACCAACTTGTCTTCAAAAGTAAAGCAATCATGAATCACTTGTGCTGTCGGATCTATCGTCCAAGGCACCATGCACACCGTGTCTGGATCGGGGCGTAGCACCATATCATTATCTGTTTCACGGATAACAGTGTGAAACGCATCATCGTCTGGGTATTCGCCAGTCACCGTCATGCCCAATACTGATTCAGGTAGACGCATGCCTTTATCAGAGTGAAACTTGGTGCGAGGAAGAATTTTGCCACGTGGTATGCCAGTCATATCAGGCACTAAGCACTCAACCTCCGTAATACCTCTTGCGTTGAGCCACGCCCCCATCTTTTCAAATCCGGCTTTTTCCATCTCTACGATTTTTTTGCTATCCATTTTGGCTTCCACTATTAGTTTTTACTAATTGGTTTCTCTTGATTGCGTTTACTCGCTTCATTGCTTACAGGCTTGTCCAAACGCATTAAATAATGCAATGGATTGGTTGTTTTCAGTCGCTTTCCACTCGGGATGCCATTGCACGGCTAACGCAAAGTTTTTTGCATTCGAGACGGCAATTGCTTCAACCAAGCCATCGGGCGCAGTAGCCTCAATGGTTAAATGCTTGCCGAGTTGGGCGATGCCTTGTCCATGAAGTGAGTTTACCGTGATTTCGTCAGCATACGCAAACAATTGCTGTAATAAGCCATTTTCGGTTAGTTTGACTTGATGTGCTGGGCCGTATTGAATGTCTAAGCTGCCTGACTTTTCTCTATGATCCATCATGTTGGTCTGCTCATGCACAGCTTGATGCAAGGTGCCGCCCATCGCTACATTCAACTCTTGAAAACCTCTGCAAACGCCAAATAAAGGTTTGCCTGCGTTAAGTACGGCATCAATCAGTGGAAAGGTGGTTGCATCACGTGATTTATCTAATAAGGTATCAGGACTGAGTAGGGTTTTTCCGTATCGTTGCGGCTCTACATTAGAAACCGCACCTGTCAAAAACAAGCCGTCAATTACTGACAAAATATTGGCAATATCTTGTTGACTGCCAATGGCGGGAAGCAAAATAGGAGTGCATTCAGCAACATTGACGATAGCATCAATATACTTGGTGCCAACCACATTGAAGGGATGTTCTCCTAATTGTTTAACATCGGCTGGAATGCCGATAATAGGGCGTCTTACTTGGTTCATACTGGCTCACTTAACGCATATATTTTCTAGTTAATGTAATGAATGATGCTTAATGTTAATGCTAAGCTGAATAAGGATGATTGGGAATAGCTATTTGATAGATTATGCACAATAAGCTTACAGAAATGTGAGGGAAAGAAATTAAGTTGGCTGGAGTGGTTTTATTTTCATTGTAACTAAAATCATTAGAGAGTTCGCTCTTGGTTCAGTAGACCGAATCCAGTATTGTTATACAACAATTATTTAAACAGGATTGCTTAATCGCATTGGTGTTTGTCAGTATTCGCCTACAGTAAAATCAGAATATGGCGCATATTCGCCTTTGTTGTGATTGGGTATTGTGTGATTGTGCTTGAGAGTTTTGTAAGTCATGTTTGCTACAGCCACTGAATACAAACTATATTATTTGAATATTTGAAAGGATATAAAAATGAATGCAAAGAAAACATCTCTGTTATTATTATTGACGTTGGCGCTTGGCTTAGCTGCGTGTAGTCAAGATGGCCCAGCAGAAAACGCGGGTGAGGAAATTGATAATGCGGCAGAAAATTTCGGTGATGCGATGGAAGATGCAACCGATGATGCAGGCGACTCGTTAGAAGAAGCGGGCGATGCTGTGGAAGATGCAACAGACAATTAATTATTAATTGAGGTTAATTAAAAAAGCAGCGCTTAATAACTAAGCGCTGCTTTTTTAATGAATTATCAGGTTGGTCAAGGATGAGATTATCCTTTTTTTGATTCGTTTTCTATCGTTAGAATCGCTTCTTCAAACTGCATAGATTTATCAAAAAAATACTGTACGCCACATTTTTTAGCTAGCTGTTTGTAATAAGTATTACCGTGATTGGTGAGCATGATGGCAGTGGGTGCATTATATAAATAGTCTGGTTCTTTTGTATGCTTGACGACTTCAAAGCCATTACCTTCAGCAAGCTCAATATCCACAATCATCATGTCATATTGTTTTTTGTCGAGTAAAGCAATCGCATCTTGCTGCGTTTCAGCAAACTCGTCTACAAAAACATTTTCGCATCCACTTAGCATTTCTTTTATCGATTCACGCAATATAGGTGAATCTTCTACCAATAAAACTTGCATCATTGTTATCTCATTTCAAATCACTTTCACGCTAACTTTATTGCATCATTTTGTCTGTCAGGTTAAGTCCTACAAGACGCTAGTCTAAAAGTGCATGTTTAATTGCATAGTAAGTTAGGTCAGCATTGGTTTTAAGGCACATTTTTTCCATTATTCGTGCGCGATAGGTACTCACAGTCTTGATGCTGATATTGAGCTGATCCGCAATTTCTGTTGGGCTGAGACCGCTAGCCAGCTTAAAAAATACCTGAAACTCACGTTCAGAAAGCATTTCATGTAACTGTTTGTCAGAGGGGTGGCTCAGTTCACTTGTCATGAGCTCTGCTAATTCAGCGGAGATATATTTTTTGCCAGATGCGATTTTTTTGATTGCCTTAATAATCTCATCAGAGTCTGCATTTTTAGATAAATAGCCATGACAGCCGCTGCGCATTAAATTGAGTGCGTACTGCTCTTCAGCATAACCACTGAGCACTAAAACAGGTAAATCTGGCGCAATATGTTTTAAATCATGTAGCGTATCAATCCCATTTTTATCTGGCATAGAGATATCTAATACAACCACATCGTAGTCAAATTGACGGATTAGCGTTAAAGCCTCCACGCCAGAAGATGCCTCACCCGCGACTTCGATATCGCTCTCAAGATTAATTAAATTTTTAAGTCCATCACGTACAATCTTATGGTCATCTACTAACAGTATTTTTTTCATTGAAGTATTCTATGTAATGTTTAGCACGATTATATAAGAACTGATAATAGTTAACTTTATTTATCAGCGTTTTGTTGGGCGCCATGTCTAAAAGCATTCCAGTCATGCGCAATTAACCTTGTTGACTCATCTGCGAATGGATTTTCTTTCCATTGTTTTGTTGTTTTAATAAACAACACAACCGAAATAATCAACGGTAAGAGAATTAAGGTGGCCAGTATTAGCTCACGATTGGGTTGCTCGGCGATAGCAGAGAAAAGCCAAAATAGCGCAATCAGCCCACTAAATACAACCGCGAAAAAAATGCCTAAATAAACGAAAAAACTATTCACTGCCCGCTGTAAATCAGATTGCAAGTTATACTTAAGAAAAATAGCGCGGCTCTCTACATAATCTGCCGCATTCTCTTTGACGTTAACCAAAGCGTTGGCTTTGCTAGAGACGCGATTATTAAGATAATAAAGCACTAAGTATTTAAATATATTTGCGAACATGGTGAATAGTCTCCCTTATCATTATTATGAATTAATTTATGGTGGATTAGTGCGATGACTGCTTAGAACCTAAGACGTAGCCGAGTAATAAGCCCGTCCCTGCAACCAGCGCTAAGGTGCCAACTGGATGATTTTTGACTGATTCAATAGTGCGTTCTTTACCAACGTCGTAAGCATGACTAATTTCCTCGCCGACCACGTGTTTTAGTTCGGTGGCTTTCCCGATTAATTGCTCTTTTATCGTATTGGCTTTTGTTGCATCTGCATGTTGGTTAATTAAGTCTCTCAGACCATTAATTAACGCCTCTGCTTTGTCTTCTGCCTGATCTGCTGTTTTACCTACAGTATTATTAGCCTTGCTGGCAGATGATTTTAGTTCTCGAGAGGCTTCATTGAGACCGTTTTTTGCTTCTTGAGCAAGCTCGTTTGTTTTGTTTTGGATTTTGTCTTTATTAGTGTTTAGCATAGTTAGCTCCTTATTTAAGTTAAGTTTAAAATTTATGTAAAAGTCGTTTATTTTCTAGACGACAAAAAAGAAATAATGGTTAGTATTAAAAATACAAAAAAGAGTATTTTGGCAATACTGGCTGATCCTGCTGCAATTCCGCCGAAGCCAAGTGCAGCAGCAATGATTGCGATAACAAAAAATACAACGGTGTAATGAAGCATTCGGTTTCTCCTTACTTATTTATGAGTGTTTTTATTTGATGAATTCATTGTATCTAGTTGAAGGTTAAAGATAAGTAGGGCATTCCTTATTTAAATGTAAGATAATACTGACAGTATTTGAGTAAGGAGTCGGCTGAGGACTATCTTATATATAAGGTATGAGCTATTTGGTTAACAGCATATTTGAGTAAAGGGTTTAGTTTTAAATGCGAGATTTTATAGATAAGCTTGACGCTGCCTTTGAAAAAATTTCATTGCGGTTTGGCGGTAAAAATATTTTATTGTTAGCTTTGGCATTGCTAGTAGCAATGTTAACCATCATTGTGAGTGATTATTGGATTGTTAAAATTCAAAAACAAAATGCCAGAATCGCACTCGTTAGAAGTCATATTTTTGAAGCCAATCAACTAAAAGAAAATTTGTTTAGGGCGGAGAGCGCACAGCGTGCGTACTTGATTACCTTAGATGAAGGGTTTGCATTGCCGTTTGATTATGCGATTAATAACGCAAGAAAAAGTATTGATAACATGCAAACAACTATGGCAACAATGTTGAGTGGTGATGCTTTAAAAGCGTCGTTAAACGCTATTCAGGATATGTCATCCTCCTTAGAAGCCAAAACTGCCGAAATGACATTAACGCTCAATTTAGTTAAGAGTGGCAAGATAGAAGAGGCTAAAACGATTGTAAAGTTGGGTGACGGACTTGATGAGGCGGAGAAGTTGGTATCGCTAAGCGAAGACTTTATTAATAAAGAAACACAAACGTTGAGCAATCTTGAAGAAAGCCGCAAACGAACAATTTTATTAACCCGCATTGCAATTGTTTTCGGCTCCATAATTCTAATTTCTCTCGTTGTTATCGTGATTAGTCAGCAATTAAAAGAATTATCTATTCGTGGCGAACTGCACGATAAGCTGACTGCAGAAAATGAGCGATATGAAAATGAAATTAAAAAGCAAAGAAAGCTTTTATATTCAATGGCGCTTGACCACCAAACTGATTCAGAGCGAGAAAGACAAAAGTTAGCCAGAGATTTGCATGATGAGTTAGGGTCTATTCTGACTGCCGCAAAAATGGATATTACTTGGACCATGAAAAAAGTCAGTGAACACTATCCAGAAGTGACAGAGAAGCTGAAAAAAACAAATAAGTATCTTGATCAAGGTATTGAGTTTAAAAGGCAGGTTGTGCAAGATCTTCATCCGTCGATGATTGCATCGTTTGGATTTTGGCCCGCGATCCAAACGTTTATTGAAGAAGTGGCAGCAAGGAATCGTTGGCAACTCAATTTAGAGTTGCCCGCTGGAGAGCCTCAACTGAATGAGACTATTAGTTTGATTGCCTATCGCGTGATACAAGAAAGTTTGAATAATGCGAGCAAGTATGCAAAAGCGAGCGAAGTGTCCGTTCATATGCTACAAGATGAGAAATATTTAAAAATAGAGATTACGGATAATGGAGTGGGGACGGATTTAGAATCGCTTGGCGAAACCACACACGGGCTCTCTGGCATGCGTCATCGTGTACTAGCGATTGGCGGTCATTTTGAAATTACCAGCAAATCTGGCAATGGCATGTTCACACATGCTTTACTACCACTAGATATTGATAAATATGATTATTAATGTTTGTCAGTGCCTTCTGACAATAAAATCAGCTGAAACATGACTTTAACCTAACTGTAATTTTCCTATGATATGTTTCATCAAAGCAAGACAGTAATGACTTACTTTGTTACTTACATATCAATTTAGGAGAATGACATGAAACAGTTAAAACAACATTCAGCAGCATTATTAGCTTCTATCATCGCAATTGGATCAACAAGTGCAATGGCGTTTGATACCGATAAAGTTAAAAATGAACAGACACCTCTAGCGAGTGAGTTTGTTAGTCTTGATGTTTCTGCTAACGGTGAGTTGACTGCAAAAGAAGCCTCTGTAGATACGCTATTTACCCATAACAATTTTGTTAAAGCCGATGTAGATAAAAATGGCACGCTTAATCAAAATGAATATGTCACTTACAAGTCTGAACAACAGCAAAAAACGGTTGAACGTGTGATTGATGACAGCGTGATTACCGCAAAAGCGAAAGCTGAACTGCTTGCTGAAAAAGAGCTAAAAAGTGTGCAAATTAGTGTGGAAACACATAAAGGCAACGTCATCTTGAGTGGCTTTGTCGATAATGTAGCCACAAAGAAAAAAGCTGAGCAGATTGTTGCTAAAATTGAAGGCGTAAAATCAGTTAAAAATGGTTTAGTTGTTAAAAGCTAACCTGCGCTTAACCCCTAAAGTTTTATTTAAAGTTTAAAGCCATATGCACGATGTTGAATATGGCTTTTTTCACATTCAAGCTAATCCGTGTAATCTTATTCTTACAGCAATATCAGTAAATAACTGACTCCTTACATTGTACCTGCTCCGTAAAATGGCTATTGTAGGATCAATTCAGATTATTAACACGAGGATGAAAATCATGAAAAGCTATTTAATTAATTTAACAATATTAGCCGCAGCGATGGGCGTCAGTGCAACATACGTGTTAGCAGAAGGTGGAGTTAATGACTGGCAAAGCCAAATCGTCAGAGATTTTAATCAATTAGACACCTCTGGTAATGGTTTACTGTTACGCAATGAGGCATCAAAAAACAACGCTTTTACGAAAAAAACGTTCGAACAAGCTGATGTTAATCGTGACAACTACATCGATGTTGATGAGTACATTTACTTTAAAACAGGTAGCCGTCCAACAATCCAAGATAAAATTAATCCAACAGCACAAAATCAAGCTGAACCAATGCAAGCTGAACCGATGCAAATGGAGCCAGCAATGGAAGAACAGGTTGAACCAACTATGGAAGATGTGATGGAAATGGATAATGATAACGTTTCTATGTTATTTGATGGCAGTACAAAACATCAAAAGAAACTTTACATTTAACTTTTATTCAACAAGCTAGGGCAGTTTACGAACATAGCGTTGTATGAAAAAAGGCTTACAGTTAATCTGTAAGCCTTTTTTATTTCTGGTACGCCCGAAGAGATTCGAACTCCTGACCCCTTGGTTCGTAGCCAAGTACTCTATCCAGCTGAGCTACGGGCGCGTTGAAGCCGTGCATTATACAATAAAAAAGATTGATGTTAAGTGTTTATTCAGCATAGATTGATAAATATATTTATGAAATAATTCACGATTGCTTAATTTATTACTTTTTTTGGAGTGAACGCGTGCTTATTTGGTTTGTAGTCGCTTATATCGTGGTTTCAGTGGCAATCGGTTTGCTTGCTGCAAGGCGCGTGCATAATGTGAAAGATTATGCGATAGCTGGTAGGCACTTGCCTTTGCCGATTGTGATTGCAACGGTGTTTGCCACGTGGTTTGGTGCAGAGATTGTATTTGGGGTTTCGGCTACTTTTGTACAAGATGGTCTGAATGGGCTGGCTGCCGACCCATTTGGCGCTAGTATGTGTTTAATTCTTGCTGGTGTATTTTTTTCACTTAAGCTTTATAAGTTGAATATTATTACCTTGGGTGATTTTTATCGTATGCGTTATAACCGTACGGTGGAAATTCTGACGACCATCGCCATTGTTATTTCGTATTTAGGTTGGGTTGCTGCGCAAATTACAGCACTTGGTTTAGTGTTTAACTTGCTGACGCAAGGCGCAATGAGCCAAGAAGCGGGCATGGTGATTGGTACCTTGATTGTATTAACTTATACGACCTTGGGCGGTATGCGATCAATTGCAGTATTAGATTTTGTGCAGATGATTGTGATTGTGGCTGGCTTACTTTACATCGCGAATATCGTGGCGGGGATGACAGGTGGTGTTGCGCCAGTTGTTGCCCATGCGCAAGCGGCAGGTAAGCTAGCACTTTTTCCTGAAAATGCGGATGCTAGCGTCTACTTTACGTTTATTGGTGGTTGGTTGACGCTGATGTTAGGTTCGATTCCACAGCAAGATATTTTCCAGCGCATTACTTCAGCAAAGAGTGTAAAGGTTGCATTGTGGGGTTCTATTATTGGCGCAACGATTTATTTTTGTGCTGCTTTTGTACCTATGTTTATTGCGTATGCTGCAACCATCATCGATCCAACGGTATTTGGTCAGCTAGCCGCGGATGACTCACAGCGTGTATTGCCGACCATTATTTTGCAACACACGCCTTTATTTGCCCAGGTTGTTTTCTTTGGCGCGGTGATATCGGCCATCATGAGTACGTCTTCGGCAACATTACTAGCGCCTTCAGTGACCTTTGCTGAGAATATAGTAAAAGATTTTATGCCACATTTGACTGATAAAGAAATGCTAAAAGTCATGCGTTTTAGTTTGGTCGGATTTGCTATTTGCGTTTTGATTTATGCACTTAACTCTGAACTTTCTATTTTTGGTATGGTGGAGTCAGCATACAAAGTAACCTTGGCTGGTGCTTTTGTGCCTTTGGTTTTTGGTGTTTTTTGGAAGCGATCGACTAGCCAAGGCGCTTTATTCGCCATTATTTTTGGTATTGGTAGTTGGTTATTGATTGAATTGATTATGGGTGAAACGTTGTTAATTCCTGCTCAATTATTAGGATTAGTCGTCAGTATGATCAGCATGATAATCGGCTCATTATTACCGCAGTTTATTTTTAAAGCAGATTAATTTTTTTGGATTGCGCTTGTCCAGTGTGTTACTTGGTTTCTGCCTGACTCTTTTGATATATATAAAGCGCTATCGGCATAGTCAATTAAATTTTCGATTGAGTTGGCGCCAGAGTTAATAGAGGCAACACCAAAACTAATGGTGACTGGCTTGATTTTTAGCGTACGGATAGATTTGTTTGCGGTTTCTTCAACTGTTTTTCTAACGCGCTCACATACCTCGTTCACTTTTTCGTAGGATAGATCAGTGAGTAGCATACAAAACTCTTCACCACCATAGCGGCAAATAAGGTCGCTTGGACGCAAGCTTGTTTGAAAAATTTTGGCAACTATTTGAATCACCTGATCACCAACATAGTGACCATAAATGTCGTTGAACGATTTAAAGAAATCAATATCAGCCATAATACAAAATAGCTCTCGGTTACCTTGCAATGCATTTAAATATAAGTCTTCGGCTTGTTGGAAGAATGCACGGCGATTGAGGCAGCCTGTCAAAGAGTCACGGTAGGCCATTTCTTGTAGCTGCTGATTATTGATTTCTAATTCTTTACGTGAATACTCAAGTTCTTCGAGTGTTCGATTGAGTATTCTGTTGGTTTTATAGAGTTCAGTAATATTCTTGAACGTCACTAAAAAGCCTCTAGGGACTTCATGGTCATCACTAATTGGCGCGCTAGAGACTAATAAATCAATAGGGGTATTTTCTTTGTTAACGATATTGATATAGACATCAGACATCACCGTTTTTTCATCTGATATTGCATTCCATGGCATGGCTTCTTTTGGGATGCTTTGTAACAAAGGCTTAATAATGTCGGTTTCTGCAATATTTTTTCCATAAAGGGTTTTATTGTCATCACCTGTCATTAATGTAAATGATTGATTAGCCAATACAATTTGTCCTTTTTTGTCTAAGACTAAAATGCCATCATCAATAATATTAAATGCCTCATGCACCCGGCTAGGCACTGCTTTAGATGGGTCTAATGAACGTAAAACGCGCTTTAGGTAAATATAAAATAAACCAGCGGTTAAAGAAGCAAAGCCTGCTAACCAGAGCGCTTTAGATTTGATGAGCCAGTCTAGTAAGCTAGTTGCTTGATTAGATTGAAAGCTCACTTCAATGCTTCCCCACTGGAATTCATCAGAGTAAATGGGTACGCGCAGGTTGTTTTGTGTAGACAAGTCTGTTGCGTTGAGCTTCCAGTAGGCTTCGTGATTGTTCGTTTTGTATTGTAACCAGCCATCTGATCGTCTAATGCCGATTGATGTAATTTCAGGGTGACGAATAACTATTTCGTGTATGGTCTTGCTTAGAACGAGTCCAGGTTCATTCGTTGGGTCGAGTAAACTAACTAGCTGAATAGCCAAGCCTTCAGCCATGGTCTTTCTATTTGCTTGCTCAATTGCGTTTTCATTTGGAAGTATATTGAAAATGATATCCATGGTTAGAAAAAGACTAACCACCATCGCCACCAAGCCTAAGCTTAGCCGAGCAATAATATTAAGGTGGAGTAATTTTGCCATGATAAAGAGTTTGTATTGATTAACTTAGCAAATCATCGTTTTGCGCATCATCATGCTCAATATCGCCAATTTCAGGCAGCACCGCGAGCAAATCGACTTGTCGCCATGCGGGAACGGAGGTGATGACGCTGGCTAGTAATCCCGTTGCGCGCAACGCCCACCAAACAGCGCCTGCAGTAACCGCAACGCCTGTTGCTTCAACTGCATTATTACTACCATTACTTTTTTTAATGAATGGCGAATCGTTGTTATTAAATTTAACTTCACTCAAGTTAACTTTTCCCAATGCAGACTCTTCATTTTGATAGGTTTGATTAAGCATTGTATAGCTAATATTTTGAAAGTTAAGATCAGCAATATCTTGCCGCAATGTACTTGTCTCTGTCGTTGATATAATCTCTATTTCATTATTGAAAGCACTTTCAGTTGTACTTAACAAACTATTAATAGCGGCTTCAATCGCTAACTTTTTACTATTGTTTGTTTCTATCAGGTTTGCTTGTGTATTTAGACTGTTGACATTGGCGTCAAATATTAAGATTTCTGCTTCAATCTCTTCTTTAGATTTATCTTTATTGCTATCTGGGTCAGTCAGTAAAAAGGCAGTAAAAGGGGTTTGAGACAGAAACAAATCATCAGCACCAAATAAGTTAATGCTAATCGTCCTTGTATCGGTCGCACCATCTGGATCTGATACAGTGACAACAAATAAATCGGTTGGATTTTCACCAAAATTTAACGCGTTAACTGCAGTGCTATCTAAGATGTAAGTAAAATTACCATTTGGCGTGACTGCTAAGCGACCATAACTGCCCATACCGTTTGTAATGCTCCAAACTAATGTATCACTTGCATCATCGGGGTCAGTAGCAATTAAATTACCCGACACATTAGTAAATTTATCCAACCCTATCGTATCGTTAAATGTGAAGGTATATGCACCTTGTGCAACGGGCGCATCATTCACTTTAATGACGTTATAACTTAAAGAAGCTGCTGTTACTCCGCCATTGCCATCAATAATGTTGTAGGTAAATGTGACTGGCCCAAAGAAATTGTCGCTATGCGTGACAGTATATGAGCTGCCGTTATCAGCAATCAGTCCTTCACTTATGGATAAGCCAGAGATCCTTAATGTGTCGCCATCTGCATCGGTATAGCCTTGTAATAGCTCAGTTTTATTAATCGTGTAGAATATATCTTCGGTACCTGAGGCTGGTGTAGCTTGCCCACCTGTTAAGGTTGGTGCATCATTAACGGGTGTAATGCTGATGGTAATAACCCTTGTTTCGACATTACCATTATCATCAGTGATTTGCACAGTAAAGCTATCTGAACCGTTGTAATTAGCAGAAGGTGTATAGGTCCAATTGCCATTAGTATCAATAGCAGCCGTTCCATTGGTTGCTGCG
>Ga0163216_100350_pt1 | contig 85639 bp, 96 predicted proteins | sample SynspAceP_FD_167610 | JGI IMG/M metagenome (GOLD analysis project Ga0163216, IMG submission 167610) | Saline lake microbial communities from Ace Lake in Antarctica - Synechococcus sp. Ace-P (Illumina Assembly) | ecosystem: Environmental > Aquatic > Non-marine Saline and Alkaline > Saline ... | reverse complement strand
TTTCAGCGTTCTGCTACCGATAAAACCAGCTACGAACGATGGCGAGAGCACCAGATAGAAAGAGAGCGATTGCAGATGGGGCTGTTCGCATGAAGAGCCCCATTATTTTCCCCGGACAGCAGTGCGCTTACGCGGGAATGACGAAGAAGGGGTAATGCCAAGATGGATGGAGTTGGCGGAGAATAGGCCAGACAGACTCGTTGAGGTCAGTCCGATCAGCAAGTGCGCCACCTATAACCCTGCCAATGCCCTATCATTCCTGTCACTCACCCACTCACCCACTCACCCACTCACCCACTCACCCACTCACCCACTCACCCACTCACCCACTCACCCGCGCGGCCAACACCTCGTCATTCCCGCGAAAGCGGGAATCCATTTTGACCTTAACCTTGACCTTGACCTGAGCAAGCAGCCTATAGAGCCGATCGCGGCTCGGCCTGGATCCCCTTCCGGGGAATACCGGGGTAGGGGATGGCATCATCTATTTGAGTTAACTGGGCCTAGGGACGCTCCTGAGCTTGAGATGGAGCGCCCCCGAATTGACCTTCAGCACCTACCGCACAAATCAAAATACACGCGAAGCCTAGCCGGCTCGAGCAAAACACGCGTAGTTACCCTCGGTTATAAAACCACATTCCCCATTCAATCTGCATCGCCACAGCGTTATCATGCGTCTTCGATAATCATGGCCCTTTGAATATGCTCAGTACGCTGCTCTCAATGATGTCCGATGGACGCTTCCATTCCGGTGAGACGTTGGGTGAGGCGCTGGGTGTCAGTCGTGCGGCTGTATGGAAATCACTCGGCCGATTGGAGTCCGAGGGCTTTCCTATTCAGCGTGTGCGAGGCAAGGGCTATCGCATTCCCAAGGGGGCGGTGTTGCTGGATCTTGATGCAATAAGGCAGATGCTTCCCGCAGACATCGCGGCGCGCTGGCAATGGCACCTGTATCAGGATATTGACTCCACCAACGCGCAGGCGCAGCGCTTGCTGGCCGAACACGGCCGTCAGCCCCTGGTGTGTATCAGTGAGCGTCAGACCTCAGGTCGTGGCCGACGCGGGCGGGCGTGGGTGAGTCCTTATGGGCAGAACATCTACATGTCTCTGGTCGAGCCTTTTGCTGATGGTGCTCAAGAGCTGGAAGGCTTGAGCCTGGTGGTGGGGATTGTATTGGCAGATACGCTGGAAGCCTGCGGCTATCCGGAGGTTCGTTTGAAGTGGCCCAATGACCTGCTGCTGGATAACAGAAAGCTGGCGGGGATTCTCATTGAGATCGCCGGGGATCTGACTTCCGAATGCGTGGCAGTAATTGGTGTGGGTATCAACGTGTTGATGCAGCCCGAATCTGGCGGCGGCATTGATCAGGCCTGGACGTCGCTGCTGCAGGCACCTGGCTCCGGCGAGCTGAACAGAAACAAGCTGATTGCCACCTTCGCGTACAAGCTACAGGGTGCGATGGAGCGCTTCCGACGTGCGGGCTTTGAGGATTTTATTGCCGAGTGGGACAGGCGTGATGCTTGGCTAGGGCGGTCAGTCAGCATCGTGGCTGGAACGAACAGCCTGCAAGGCGTGCACCAGGGCGTGAATGAGCGAGGCGCGCTCAAGTTGCTGACTTCCGAAGGCGTGAGTTTGGTTAGTGGCGGTGAAGTCAGTCTGAGGGTAAACAATGCTTCTTGAGCTCGATTGCGGGAATACCCTGATCAAGTGGCGCCTGCTGGATCGGGAGGGGCGGGTACGTGATCGGGATATGGCGCCTGATCTGGTAGAGCTGCAGCTGCTTTTGGGCGGCCAGGAGCGTGAGATCAGTGCCTGCAGGCTGGTGAGCGTGCGTTCGGCGGACGAAACCCAGGTAGTGATGGATCAATTGACCAGTTGGTTGAAACTGCATCCGGTGCTCGCCCGTACGAGCATGCATCTGGCAGGTGTGACCAATGGGTATGCTGACTATAGCAAGCTGGGTATGGATCGCTGGCTGGCTGTTGCCGCAGCCTATGCGCGCTGTGGCAGAGCCTGCGTGGTGATTGATCTGGGGACTGCGATCACCGTGGATTTTGTCCGTTCCGATGGCCAGCACCTGGGCGGCTACATTGCTCCGGGTAGCAAGTTGCTGCGCAACGGGCTGAAGCGACATACGCGCTTGATACGCTATGACGAGAATCTGCTGGGTGATCTGCTTATGCCCTCGCCAGGTAGTAATACGGCGGAAGCGGTGGAGTTCGGCTGTGATCTTATGCTGGCCGGCTTTGTCCGCGAGCAGGACAGGATTGCTCGTCAGTTGCTGGGTGATGACATGTTGGTGATATTGACCGGCGGGGATGCTGAGCGCATGGCCCAGGCGCTGCCGGGCGAGTGCCAGGTAATCAATGATCTGGTCTTCGAGGGGCTCGCACTGGCCTGCCCGGTAGTGGCGAACTGATGCGCTCGCTATTTCTATTCCTGTTGCTGTTGAACGTTCTGTACGGCTTATGGCAGTTACAGGATGGTCTTGCCGACAAGAGTCTGTACGAGGCGGCTGACCAGGCCCTGGAGCAGTTGTCCGCTGGCGAGGCGACGGTGGAGGAATCAGTTGTAACGCCGGCGAACGCGCAGCAGGCACCACCAACGACCATACTCTGTGTCAATCTCGGTGTATTCGATGCCAGGCCAGAGGCGGATCAGTTGCGTCAGCGCCTATTGGCGTTGTCGATACAGTCTTCGGTCATCTCCCGTGATGTTGTCGGCAGCGCGGACTATTGGCTGGTCATGGCCGTGCAGGGCGGGCAGGCCAGTGCCATGCAGCGTTTGAGCGAGCTCCAGGGCGCGGGCATAGACAGTTTTGTGATTACCCAGGGGCCTCTGGCCAACAATATCTCCTTGGGTGTCTTCAGTCGCGAGGACTATGCACTCGCTCGCCAGGCTCAGCTCGAGGTCATGGGCTACGCGGTTCGGGTCGAGAGGCAGGACAAAGGCAAGGCTGAATATCGAGTGCAGGTTGATAGCGCTGCCAGGCGCTTGATTGACCAATCCTTGTTGGCCAGATTGCGTGAGAGCTTCCCGGGCTTGCAACATCAGTTCCTTCCCTGCCAATCCGTTGCCAACTGAGCGACTATCGCCTATCATATGCGCCGCCCTGAACGGTGGTGATCTTCATCTATCGCTGTGCAGTTGGGCGTTATCAACACACAAGTAGCGGTTTTTGCTAATAAATGTGTTGACAGTGCGGCGCCAAGTGAAGAAAATGGCGCCCTCTTACGGAGGGGTTCCCGAGCGGTCAAAGGGATCAGACTGTAAATCTGACGCGAAAGCTTCGAAGGTTCGAATCCTTCCCCCTCCACCAGATTTAGCGATAGCCAGAGCTTGGCGGGTATAGTTCAACGGTAGAACCTCAGCCTTCCAAGCTGATGGTGCGGGTTCGATTCCCGCTACCCGCTCCACTTCTGGCTGAGCAAAAAGTGTTTTGGCTCATGTAGCTCAGCTGGTAGAGCACACCCTTGGTAAGGGTGAGGTCAGCGGTTCAATTCCGCTCATGAGCTCCAATATAGAGGCAGATATGCAAATATCTGCCTTTTATTTAATGGTCGCGTGACTCGGCACTGTACTCACGAAGAGGGGATCTCTAGATGGCTAAAGAGAAGTTTGAACGTAAAAAACCGCACCTTAACGTGGGCACCATCGGTCACGTTGACCATGGCAAAACCACTCTGACTGCAGCGCTGACCAAGGTCTGTGCCGAAGCTTACGGCGGATCCGCTCGTGGCTTTGACCAGATCGACAACGCGCCGGAAGAAAAGGCTCGTGGTATCACCATCAACACCTCGCACGTAGAATACGATTCCCCGATTCGTCATTACGCGCACGTTGATTGCCCCGGTCACGCTGACTATGTGAAAAACATGATCACCGGTGCTGCGCAGATGGACGGCGCTATCCTGGTTTGTTCCGCAGCTGACGGCCCTATGCCGCAGACTCGCGAGCACATCCTGCTGTCCCGTCAGGTAGGCGTTCCTTTCATCGTCGTGTTCCTGAACAAGGCTGACATGGTCGATGACGAAGAGCTCCTGGAGCTGGTCGAAATGGAAGTGCGTGAGCTTCTTAGCGCTTATGACTTCCCTGGCGACGACACGCCGATCATCATCGGCTCCGCGCTGATGGCGCTGAAAGGCGAAGACGACAACGAGATGGGCGTTTCTGCTGTCAAGAAGCTGGTCGAGACTCTGGATTCTTACATCCCTGAGCCCGAGCGTGCTATCGACAAGCCGTTCCTGATGCCAATCGAAGACGTATTCTCCATCTCCGGTCGCGGTACTGTTGTGACTGGTCGTGTAGAGCGCGGCATCGTCAAGGTCCAGGAAGAAGTGGAAATCGTCGGTATCAAAGATACCGTCAAGACCACTTGTACTGGCGTTGAGATGTTCCGCAAACTGCTGGACGAAGGTCGCGCCGGTGAGAACGTAGGTGTACTGCTGCGCGGTACCAAACGTGAAGACGTAGAGCGTGGTCAGGTACTGGCCAAGCCGGGCACTATCAAGCCGCACACTCAGTTTGAAGCTGAAGTGTACGTGCTGGGCAAGGATGAAGGCGGTCGTCACACTCCGTTCTTCAAAGGCTATCGCCCGCAGTTCTACTTCCGTACTACCGATGTGACTGGTTCGTGCGAACTGCCAGAAGGCATCGAGATGGTTATGCCTGGCGATAACGTCAAGCTGGTCGTCACTCTGATCGCTCCGATCGCCATGGAAGATGGTCTGCGCTTCGCGATTCGCGAAGGCGGCCGTACCGTTGGTGCCGGCGTGGTTGCCAAGATCATTGCCTAATTAGCAATTGATCTTGAACTGTCGGGCCGGTACTATTGCCGGCTCGACTGCGATTACAGGCCAGTAGCTCAATTGGCAGAGCGGCGGTCTCCAAAACCGCAGGTTGGGGGTTCGATTCCCTCCTGGCCTGCCAGATTTTTTCTGGCTACCAAAACAGGATTTAATGATTCATGAGCACCAAGGCAGAACTTCACGATGACCGCTTAGATATCCCCAAGTGGATTGTAGTGGCCGTTATAGTTATAGCCGGCGTTTATGGTAACCATTATTTTGCCGCCGAACCTGTTTTGTATCGGGCGCTAGCACTGGTTGTGCTAGGTTTGGCTGCGGGCTTTGTTGCCCTGCAGACTACCAAAGGCAAGGCTTTTTGGGTGCTCTTGAAAGAAGCGCGCCTCGAAATACGCAAAGTGGTTTGGCCAACCCGTCCTGAAACGACCCAGACAACCCTTATCGTAGTGGCGGTTGTATTGGTGATGGCTCTGATTCTCTGGGGGCTGGATACCTTGTTGGGTTGGATCATTTCTCAGTTCATTGGTTAAGGGTGATCCGTGTCTAAGCGCTGGTACGTAGTGCATGCTTTTTCAGGTTTTGAAAAGCATGTCATGCGCTCTCTTCAGGAGCGTATCAAGCTTGCCGGGATGGAAGAGCTGTTCGGCGAGATTCTTGTGCCCACCGAAGAAGTGGTGGAAATGCGCAACGGTCAGAAGCGCAAGAGCGAGCGTAAATTCTTCCCTGGATATGTTCTGGTCCAGATGGAAATGAATGAAGCCAGCTGGCACTTGGTCAAAGATACGACTCGCGTGCTGGGGTTCATCGGTGGAACGGCTGACAAGCCGGCGCCGATCACCGACAAAGAAGCCGATATCATCCTGCGCCGTGTAGCTGATGGTACTGATAAGCCCAAGCCCAAGACATTGTTCGAGCCGGGTGAAGTGGTTCGCGTGACCGATGGTCCGTTTGCCGATTTCAACGGTGTGGTTGAAGAAGTGAACTACGAGAAGAGCCGAGTTCAGGTCGCTGTTCTCATCTTTGGTCGTCCCACCCCAGTAGAGCTGGAGTTCGGCCAGGTAGAAAAGGGCTAATAGCCCACGTCCTCCTGAGCCCTGCAGCGCTTTTGCGCTGCGGGGTTTTGTTGTCAGTGGTGTTGTAATGAACCGGGGAGCCGCAAGGCGCTACTACCCAATGGAGAAAAAGCATGGCTAAGAAGATTCAAGCTTATATCAAGCTTCAGGTTAAGGCCGGTCAGGCCAACCCCAGTCCGCCAGTAGGTCCGGCCCTGGGTCAGCACGGCGTAAACATCATGGAATTCTGCAAGGCGTTCAACGCCAAGACCCAAGGCGCTGAGCCCGGTCTGCCGACTCCGGTGATCATCACTGTTTACAGTGACCGTAGCTTTACCTTTGAAACCAAGAGCACCCCTGCTGCCGTGTTGCTGCTGAAAGCTGCCGGCCTGAAGGGTGGTTCTGCGCGTCCCAACACGCAGAAAGTAGGCACTGTAACCCGTGCTCAGCTGGAAGAGATCGCCAAGACCAAACAGGCTGATCTGACTGCTGCTGACATGGATGCTGCTGTACGGACCATCGCTGGTTCCGCGCGCAGCATGGGCCTTAATGTGGAGGGTGTGTAATGGCTAAGTTGAGCAAGCGTCAAAAGGCTATCAACGAGAAAGTGCAGGCGAACAAGGCTTATGCCTTTGAAGACGCCGCCACTCTGTTGGCCGAAGTATCCAGCGTCAAGTTCGTCGAGTCTGTCGATGTGTCCGTGAACCTGGGTGTTGATCCGCGTAAATCCGATCAGGTCGTTCGTGGCGCTACCCTGCTGCCGCACGGCACTGGCAAGACTGTTCGCGTTGCCGTATTCACCCAGGGTGCCAATGCTGAGGCCGCTCTGGCTGCCGGCGCTGACAAAGTGGGCATGGATGATCTGGCTGCCGAAATGAAAGCCGGTGACCTGAACTATGACGTGGTTATCGCCTCTCCGGATGCGATGCGCGTTGTTGGTCAGTTGGGTCAGCTGCTGGGCCCGCGTGGCCTGATGCCTAACCCGAAGGTCGGCACCGTGTCTGCAGACGTTGGTACTGCAGTCAAGAACGCCAAGGCTGGTCAGGTTCGCTACCGTACAGACAAGAACGGCATCATTCACTGCTCAGTCGGCAAGGTTGGCTTCGATGCAGTGAAATTGAAGGAAAACGTTGAAGCCCTGATCAGCGACCTGAAGAAGGCCAAGCCTTCCACGTCCAAGGGTGTTTATCTGCAGCGCGTTACCCTGAGCACCACCATGGGTCCCGGCGTACAGATCGATCACGCTTCCTTGAATATCTGATTGACCGGCGCACCGTCTGACGGTGCGCCACTTATTGGGGTCCCTGCGTAGCGGGGGCTGTCCAAGACCGTAGGCGGCGCAAGCCTTAAACATGAAGCCTACGCAGATGGTGCTCCCGATTCAGTGCAGGCTGGATCAGACACCAAAACATGTCGCCCTCGGGCGATCAATGGTAAATCCAGGAGTAAAACCCGTGGCAATTAAGCTCGAAGACAAGAAAGCCATCGTCGCTGAAGTCAACGAAGCTGCCAAAGGTGCGCTCTCCGCTGTTGTGGCTGATGCCCGCGGCGTGAGCGTTGCTGCTATGACTGGTCTGCGTAAAGATGCGCGTGAAGCCGGTGTGTACGTACGAGTTGTACGTAACACGCTGATGCGTCGCGCTGTTGAAGGTACCGATTTTGTGTGCCTGAACGACGTCTTTGTAGGTCCGACTCTTATCGCCTTCTCTAACGAACATCCCGGTGCAGCTGCCCGTTTGTTCAAAGAGTTCGCCAAGAGTCAGAGCGCATTCGAGATCAAGGCCGCAGCCTTTGAAGGCAACTTCCTTGAAGCTTCTCAGATCGACATTTTGGCTACGCTGCCAACATACGACGAGGCTATCAGCCAGCTGATGAGCGTGATTCAAGGCGCTACCAGCAAGTTCGTACGTACATTGGCCGCCGTCCGCGATCAGAAGGAAGCCGAAGCCGCTTAACTGCTGGCCGACTGCTTACTTCAATCGCACATCATTTTTTGACGGCCTGGGTGCCGTCACCAATACAGGAATATTGAGTCATGGCTCTGTCCAACGAAGATATCATCAACGCCGTATCAGAATTGTCCGTAATGCAGGTTGTCGAACTGATCAAGGCTATGGAAGAAAAGTTCGGCGTTTCCGCTGCTGCTGCTGCCGGTCCGGCTGCTGCCGTTGCCGCTGTTGCTGAAGAGCAAACCGAGTTCAACGTTGTTCTGACCGAAACTGGTGAGAAGAAAGTCAACGTGATCAAGGCTGTTCGTGAGCTGACTGGTCTGGGCCTGAAAGAAGCCAAAGCACTGGTTGACGGCGCTCCAGGCACCATCAAGGAAGGCGTGTCCAAAGACGAAGCCGAAGCTGCCAAGAAAGCATTGGAAGAAGCCGGCGCCAAGGTTGAGCTCAAGTAATCTTGTGCGACCTTGCGTCGACAGTCTGATTTAATCGGTCAGATTGATGGCTGGTGGCCAAAGTGCCACCGGCCTTTTTCCGTTCTAGTTCGCTTCTGTGAGGCGGCTGGCGGGAAGGCACCCCGAGGGGTGAGCAAGACTTAGGACTTGCAAGCATTTTCTGGCTTTCCCCGCAGGGGAGGGCCAATCAAGCAGGTGACCAAGCTGGGGAACGCTGATGGCTTACTCATATACTGAGAAAAAACGTATCCGCAAGGACTTTGGCAAACTGCCGCATGTGATGGATGTGCCCTATCTGCTGGCGATTCAGCTGGATTCCTACCGGGAATTCCTGCAATCGGACATGCCGAAGGAGCAGGTTCGTGATATCGGTCTGCACGCGGCCTTCAAATCTGTGTTCCCCATTATCAGTTATTCAGGTAATGCGGCTCTCGAATACGTGGGTTACCGTCTCGGTGATCCGGCATTCGACGTCAAGGAATGCGTATCGCGCGGTGTGACTTATGCGGTTCCTTTGCGGGTAAAAGTGCGCCTGATCATCTTTGATCGTGAGTCGTCCAACAAGGCGATCAAGGATATCAAGGAGCAGGAAGTCTACATGGGTGAAATCCCCCTGATGACTGAAAACGGTACCTTCGTGATCAATGGTACCGAGCGTGTAATCGTTTCCCAGCTGCACCGCAGCCCGGGCGTGTTCTTTGACCATGACCGTGGCAAGACCCACAGTTCCGGCAAGCTGTTGTACTCGGCCCGCGTGATTCCTTACCGTGGTTCCTGGTTGGACTTCGAGTTTGATCCGAAGGACTGTGTGTTTGTTCGTATTGACCGTCGTCGCAAGCTGCCCGCGACCGTGCTGTTGCGCGCGCTGGGCTACCAGACTGACGAGATGCTGGACATCTTCTATGACACCAACGTATTCGAAGTAACCGGTGAAAACCTGATGCTCGAGTTGGTTCCACACCGCCTGCGCGGTGAGATCGCCACCTTTGACATCAAGGATGACAAGGGCAAGGTGATTGTCGAGAAGGGTCGCCGTATTACTGCTCGGCATATTACCCAGCTCGAAAAAGCCAAGATCACCAGCCTGGAAGTGCCTTACGAATACGTTCTTGGCCGCACCATTGCCAAGCCGATCGTGCACCCGGCTACCGGCGAGATCATCGTTGAAAGCAACGTTGAAATCACCGCCGATCTGATCGCCAAGCTGGAAAAAGCCCAGGTTGCGCGCGTCGAGACGCTGTATACCAACGACATCGACTGTGGTCCGTTTATCTCCGATACCCTGCGTATCGACGGTACCGCCACCCAGTTGGATGCGCTGGTCGAGATCTACCGCATGATGCGTCCTGGCGAGCCGCCAACCAAGGATGCTGCCGAGACGCTGTTCGGCAACCTGTTCTTCAGCAGCGATCGCTATGATCTGTCTGCCGTGGGCCGGATGAAGTTCAACCGTCGTATTGGCCGTGATGAGATCGAAGGCGCGGGTGTCCTGAGCAAGGAAGACATCATCGAAGTGCTCAAGACGCTGGTCAATATCCGTAACGGCAAGGGCGTTGTCGACGACATCGACCACCTGGGTAACCGCCGTGTACGTTCGGTTGGTGAAATGGCCGAGAACCAGTTCCGTGTTGGCCTGGTACGCGTTGAGCGTGCAGTCAAGGAACGTCTGTCCATGGCCGAAAGCGAAGGCTTGATGCCGCAGGATCTGATCAATGCCAAGCCGGTTGCGGCGGCAGTGAAAGAGTTCTTCGGCTCCAGCCAGCTGTCCCAGTTCATGGACCAGAACAACCCGCTGTCCGAGATTACCCACAAGCGCCGTGTATCGGCTCTTGGGCCAGGTGGTCTGACCCGTGAGCGTGCCGGCTTTGAAGTCCGTGACGTACACCCCACGCATTACGGTCGCGTATGTCCGATCGAAACGCCTGAAGGTCCGAACATCGGTCTGATCAACTCGTTGGCAACCTATGCCCGTACCAACAAGTACGGCTTCCTGGAAAGCCCGTACCGCCGTGTACGTGACGCCCAAGTAACTGACGAGATCATCTTCCTGTCTGCGATCGAAGAATCCGATCACGTTATCGCCCAGGCTAGCGCCAAGGTCGAAGACGGCAAGCTGACCGATGATCTGGTAGCGGTACGTCACCAGAACGAATTTACCGTCAAGGCGCCACATGAAGTGACGCTGATGGACGTGTCGCCACGCCAGGTAGTATCGGTTGCCGCGTCGCTGATTCCATTCCTTGAGCACGACGATGCCAACCGCGCCCTGATGGGTTCGAACATGCAGCGTCAGGCCGTTCCGACTTTGCGGGCTGAAAAGCCGCTGGTAGGTACCGGTATGGAGCGCAACGTTGCCCGTGACTCCGGTGTGTGTGTGACTGCACGCCGCGGTGGTGTGATCGACTCGGTCGACGCCAGCCGTATCGTGGTGCGCGTGGCGGATGACGAGATCGAAGCGGGCGAAGCCGGCGTCGATATCTATGTCATGACCAAGTACACCCGTTCCAACCAGAACACCTGCATCAACCAGCGTCCGCTGGTGAAAAAAGGTGATGTGATCGTACGCAATGACATCCTCGCTGACGGCTCGTCCGTTGACATGGGTGAGCTGGCCCTGGGCCAGAACATGCGCGTCGCGTTCATGCCCTGGAACGGCTACAACTTCGAAGACTCGATCCTGGTCTCCGAGCGGGTTGTTCAGGAAGATCGCTTTACCACTATCCACATTCAGGAACTGACCTGTGTGTCCCGTGATACCAAGCTGGGGCCGGAGGAAATCACTTCCGACATCCCCAACGTCGGTGAATCGGCACTGGGCAAGCTGGATGAAGCAGGTGTGGTCTACGTCGGTGCCGAAGTAGGCCCAGGCGACATTCTGGTCGGCAAGGTCACGCCCAAGGGCGAAACTCAGCTGACGCCAGAAGAGAAGCTGTTGCGTGCGATCTTCGGTGAGAAGGCCTCGGACGTGAAAGATACCTCCCTGCGTGTGCCGACTGGCACCAAAGGTACGGTCATCGACGTACAGGTGTTCATTCGTGATGGCGTGGAGCGTGATTCACGCGCACTGGCTATCGAGAAAGAGCAACTGGACGAGATCCGCAAGGATCTGCAGGAAGAATTCCGTATTGTTGAAGTAGCGACTTTTGAACGTCTGCGTTCGGCCCTGGTAGGTCAGAGCGTTGAAGGCGGTGCGGGCCTGAAGAAGGGCGCCAAGCTGACCGACGAGATGCTCGACGGTATCGAACATGGCCAGTGGTTCAAACTGCGCATGAGCGAAGACAACTTCAACGAGCAGCTGGAAATGGCTCAGGCTTACCTGTCTGACCGTCGCAAGCTGCTGGATGACAAGTTTGAAGACAAGAAGCGCAAGCTGCAGCAGGGCGATGATCTAGCACCTGGCGTACTCAAGATCGTCAAGGTTTACCTGGCTATCAAGCGTCGCATTCAGCCGGGTGACAAGATGGCTGGTCGTCACGGTAACAAGGGTGTTATCTCGGTCATCATGCCGGTGGAAGACATGCCGCATGACGAGTTCGGTACCCCGGTCGATATCGTGCTCAACCCGCTGGGCGTACCTTCGCGGATGAACGTTGGTCAGATCCTCGAAACCCACCTGGGCCTCGCGGCCAAGGGGCTGGGCGAGAAGATCAACCGCATGATCGAAGATCAGCGCAAGGTCTCCGAGCTGCGCGAGTTCCTGGATGAGATCTACAACAAGGTCGGTGGCCGTCAGGAAAACCTGGACGAGCTGAGCGATCAGGAGATCATCGAGCTGTCGAAGAACCTGCGCGGTGGCGTGCCCATGGCAACAGCGGTATTCGATGGTGCCAAGGAACACGAGATCAAGCACATGCTGCGCCTGGCGGACCTGCCGGACACCGGTCAGATGAAGCTGATTGATGGCCGTACTGGTAATACTTTTGATCGTCCTGTGACTGTCGGTTACATGTACATGCTCAAGTTGAACCACTTGGTTGACGACAAGATGCACGCACGTTCTACCGGCTCTTACAGCCTGGTAACACAGCAGCCGTTGGGTGGTAAGGCTCAGTTTGGTGGTCAGCGATTCGGTGAGATGGAAGTGTGGGCCCTGGAAGCATACGGCGCCGCTTACACCTTGCAGGAAATGTTGACCGTGAAGTCGGACGACGTGAACGGCCGGACCAAGATGTACAAGAACATCGTGGACGGCGATCACCGCATGGAGGCCGGCATGCCCGAGTCCTTCAACGTGTTGATCAAGGAAATCCGCTCGCTCGGTATCGATATCGAACTGGAATCCGAATAACCACCAACTGCCCTGTCTGAGGGGCGGAGAAAATCCGCCCTTCAGACACTGCGAGGAGTTTAGGCCTTGAAAGACTTATTGAACCTGCTCAAGTCCCAGGGACAGATTGAAGAGTTCGATTCCCTTCGAATCGGCTTGGCATCACCGGAGATGATCCGGTCCTGGTCCTACGGCGAAGTAAAAAAGCCGGAAACCATTAACTACCGTACGTTCAAGCCTGAGCGTGACGGCCTTTTCTGCGCCAAGATCTTTGGCCCGGTCAAGGATTACGAGTGCCTGTGCGGCAAGTACAAGCGCCTCAAGCATCGTGGTGTGATCTGCGAGAAGTGTGGCGTTGAAGTCGCGCTGGCCAAAGTGCGTCGCGAGCGCATGGGTCACATTGAACTGGCCTCACCTGTCGCGCACATCTGGTTCCTCAAGTCGCTCCCTTCCCGGATCGGTTTGCTGCTGGACATGACCCTGCGTGACATCGAGCGCGTGCTGTATTTCGAATCCTACCTGGTGATTGAGCCCGGTATGACCACGCTTGAAAAAGGTCAACTGCTGAACGACGAGCAGTACTTCGAAGCGCTGGAAGAATTCGGTGACGACTTTGATGCCCGCATGGGTGCCGAAGCCATCTTTGAATTGCTCTCGGCGATGGATCTGGTACACGAGATTGCCGTACTGCGTGAAGAAATCCCGCAGACCACCTCGGAAACCAAGATCAAGAAGCTGTCCAAGCGCCTTAAATTGATGGAAGCCTTCCACGGTTCCGGGAACAAGCCCGAGTGGATGGTACTGACCGTATTGCCCGTGCTGCCACCGGATTTGCGTCCTCTGGTACCGCTGGATGGTGGCCGCTTTGCGACCTCGGATCTGAACGATCTGTATCGCCGGGTGATCAACCGTAACAACCGTTTGAAGCGTCTGCTGGACCTGTCTGCGCCGGATATCATCGTGCGCAACGAAAAGCGCATGCTGCAGGAATCGGTTGATGCGCTGCTGGACAACGGCCGTCGTGGCCGTGCCATCACCGGCACCAACAAGCGTCCCCTGAAGTCCCTGGCCGACATGATCAAGGGTAAGCAGGGTCGTTTCCGTCAGAACCTGCTCGGTAAGCGTGTTGACTACTCCGGTCGTTCAGTGATCGTGGTAGGCCCGACCCTGCGTCTGCACCAGTGTGGTCTGCCGAAGAAAATGGCGCTTGAGCTGTTCAAGCCGTTCATTTTCGGCAAGCTGGAGCACCGTGGTCTGGCGACCACCATCAAAGCTGCGAAGAAGATGGTTGAGCGCGAACTGCCAGAAGTATGGGATATCCTCGCTGACGTGATCCGCGAGCACCCCGTACTGCTGAACCGTGCGCCGACCCTTCACCGTCTGGGTATCCAGGCGTTCGAGCCGGTGCTGATTGAAGGTAAGGCCATCCAGCTGCACCCGCTGGTCTGTGCTGCCTACAACGCCGACTTTGACGGTGACCAGATGGCTGTACACGTTCCGCTGACCCTTGAGGCTCAGTTGGAAGCGCGTGCGCTGATGATGTCGACCAACAACATCCTGTCTCCGGCCTCCGGTGAGCCGATCATCGTGCCGTCGCAGGACGTGGTACTGGGCCTGTACTACATGACCCGTACACGCATCAACGCCAAAGGCGAAGGCATGCGTTTCAGCGGCGTCAATGAAGTTGAAATGGCTTACCGCAGTGGTCAGGTCGAGCTCCATGCGCTGGTCAAGGTGCGTATCACCGAGACCGTCAAGCACAAGGACGACAGCTGGACCACCGAGACCCGTATCGTTGATACCACGGTTGGCCGTGCGTTGCTGTTTCAGATCCTGCCCAAGGGCTTGCCCTATGAGCTGGTGGATCAGCCGCTGAAGAAGAAGGCGATTTCCAAACTGATCAACCAGTGCTATCGCGTGGTCGGTCTGAAGGAAACCGTGATTTTCGCTGACCAACTGATGTACACAGGTTTTGCCTACTCCACTATCTCCGGTGCCTCTATCGGTGTGAACGACTTCGTCATCCCTGACGAAAAAGCGCACATCATTGATGCGGCCACCGAGGAAGTGAAGGAAATCGAAAATCAATACGCCTCGGGTCTGGTGACCCAGGGTGAGAAGTACAACAAGGTGATCGACTTGTGGTCCAAGGCCAACGACGAGATCTCCAAGGCGATGATGGACAACCTGAAGTCCACCCGCGTGCTGGATCGTGACGGCAAGGAAGTGGAGCAGGAATCCTTCAACTCCATGTACATGATGGCCGACTCCGGTGCTCGGGGTTCTGCGGCGCAGATTCGTCAGCTGGCCGGTATGCGTGGTCTGATGGCCAAGCCGGATGGCTCGATCATCGAAACGCCGATTACCGCCAACTTCCGTGAAGGTCTGAACGTACTCCAGTACTTCATCTCCACCCACGGTGCCCGTAAGGGTCTGGCGGATACGGCATTGAAGACCGCCAACTCCGGTTACCTGACACGTCGTCTGGTTGACGTGGCCCAGGATCTGGTGATCACCGAGACCGATTGCGGTACTGATCGCGGTCTGGTCATGGCGCCGCACATTGAAGGTGGTGACATCGTTGAGCCGCTGGGTGAGCGCGTATTGGGGCGTACTATCGCCCGCGACGTGGTCAAGCCTGGCACTGATGAAGTCATCGTCCCTGGCGGCACGCTGGTAGATGAGAAGTGGGTTGAATTCCTTGAGCTGAACAGCGTCGACGAAGTCATTGTGCGCTCGCCTATCAGTTGCGAAACCCGCTATGGCGTGTGCCGTACCTGTTACGGTCGCGACCTGGCCCGTGGTCACCTGATCAACATCGGTGAGGCGGTTGGTGTTATCGCTGCCCAGTCGATTGGTGAGCCGGGTACCCAGCTGACCATGCGTACGTTCCACATCGGTGGTGCGGCCAGCCGGACTTCCGCCGCCGATAGCGTCCAGGTTAAAGCGGCCGGTGTTATCCGTCTGCACAACCTCAAGCACGTTGAGCGTGCCGATGGTTGCCTGGTAGCGGTATCGCGTTCCGGTGAATTGGCTCTGGCCGATGAGTTCGGTCGTGAGCGTGAGCGCTACAAGCTGCCCTACGGCGCGGTTATCTCGATCAAGGAAGGCGAGAAAGTCACCGCCGGCCAGGTCGTCGCCAAGTGGGATCCGCACACTCACCCCATCGTTACCGAAATTTCCGGTACCGTGGCCTTCTTCGGTATGGAAGAGAACATCACCATCAAGCGTACTGCTGATGAGTTGACTGGTCTGACCAACCTGGAAGTGATGGATGCCAAGGACCGTCCGGCTGCGGGCAAGGACATCCGTCCGGCCGTGAAGCTGGTCGATGACAACGGCAAGGAACTGTTGCTGCCAGGTACTGACGTGCCTGCCCAGTACTTCCTGCCGGCCAACGCACTGGTCAACCTGTCTGATGGTGCCAAGGTGAACGTGGGCGACGTTGTTGCTCGTATTCCCCAGGAAACCTCCAAGACCCGTGACATCACCGGTGGTCTGCCGCGTGTTGCCGACCTGTTCGAAGCGCGTCGTCCGAAGGAGCCTTCGATTCTGGCGGAAATCAGCGGCACGATTTCCTTCGGCAAGGAAACCAAAGGCAAGCGTCGTCTGGTGATTACACCGACTGACGGCAGCGAGCAGTACGAAGAGCTGATTCCGAAGTGGCGTCACCTGAACGTGTTCGAAGGTGAACAGGTTACCAAGGGTGAAGTTATCTCCGACGGCCCGAGCAACCCGCACGACATTCTGCGTTTGCTGGGTGTCAGCGCGCTGGCCAAGTACATCGTCAACGAGATTCAGGACGTGTACCGCTTGCAGGGTGTGAAGATCAACGATAAGCACATCGAGGTGACCATTCGCCAGATGCTGCGTAAGGTCGAAATCACCGATACCGGTGATTCCAGCTTCATCAAGGGTGATCAGGTCGAGTTGACCCACGCCCTGGAAGAGAACGAGTCGTTGGCCAAGCAGGACAAGTTCCTGGCCAAGTACGAGCACGTTCTGCTGGGTATCACCAAGGCGTCGCTGTCGACCGAATCGTTCATCTCTGCGGCTTCCTTCCAGGAAACCACACGGGTACTGACCGAGGCTGCCGTTACCGGCAAGAGCGATCACCTGCGTGGCCTGAAAGAAAACGTGGTCGTGGGTCGTCTGATCCCGGCCGGTACTGGTCTGGCCTACCATGCCGAGCGCAAGCGTCAGCGCATGGCAGACAAGCCAGTCAAGGTAAGTGCAGTAGAAATCGAGCAGGCACTGTCCGATGCGTTGAATTCGGGCAATGACTGATTAGGCTGTCGGCGCCCTCGGGCGCCGCTGACCTTGACGAGCGGGGCCGGTCTCTATAGAATTCCGTACCCCTAAAATTGGCTGGGCGTCTTGCCCTGCCATTTTTTATTTAATATGTCTGATAGACATCAGTGGAGTTTTGCTAGATGGCGACAATTAACCAGCTGGTTCGCAAGCCGCGTAAGCGCGTTGCTGAAAAAAGCGACGTGCCAGCGCTGCAGAACTGCCCGCAGCGTCGTGGTGTGTGTACACGTGTATACACAACTACGCCGAAGAAGCCGAACTCGGCTCTGCGTAAAGTCTGCCGTGTCCGTTTGACCAACGGCTACGAAGTTTCATCCTATATCGGTGGTGAAGGTCACAACCTGCAAGAGCACAGCGTCGTACTGATTCGCGGCGGCCGTGTAAAAGACTTGCCAGGTGTGCGTTACCACACTGTTCGCGGTTCTCTGGATACCTCTGGTGTCAAAGACCGTCGTCAGGGTCGTTCCAAGTACGGCGCCAAGCGTCCGAAGTAAGTTTGAATTCATTTATCCTGAGTCGATAAGAGTAAGGTCAGGCGTAACCGAATGGTTATGATCCTGGGCTAACCTGAAGACCGTTTGAGGGCTTATCATGCCAAGACGTCGCGTAGCAGCAAAACGTGAGATCCTGCCAGAACCAAAGTACGGCAGCCAGATTCTCGCCAAGTTCATGAACCACGTAATGGAAAGCGGCAAGAAAGCTGTCGCTGAAAGCATCGTTTATGGTGCCCTGGACAAGGTCAAGGAACGTACCAAGACCGAAGATCCCGTTGAGCTGTTCGAAAAAGCGCTCGATGCCATTGCTCCGCTGGTTGAAGTTAAATCCCGTCGTGTCGGCGGTGCCACCTATCAGGTGCCGGTTGAAGTGCGTCCCTCCCGTCGTAACGCCCTGGCGATGCGCTGGTTGGTAGATGCTGCCCGTAAGCGTGGCGAGAAGTCCATGGCCTTGCGTCTGGCTGGTGAGCTGGTCGATGCGTCCGAAGGTAAAGGCGCTGCGGTCAAGAAGCGTGAAGATGTGCACCGTATGGCTGAAGCCAACAAAGCCTTCTCTCACTATCGCTTCTAATCTGAGCGACTCAGGAGAATATTGTGGCCCGTGTAACGCCTATTAATCTGTACCGGAATATTGGTATTTGCGCGCATGTAGATGCGGGTAAAACCACGACTACGGAACGGATTTTGTTTTATACCGGCGTCAACCACAAGATGGGTGAGGTGCACGATGGTGCAGCCACCATGGACTGGATGGCGCAGGAGCAGGAGCGGGGGATAACCATTACCTCCGCTGCTACGACGGCCTTCTGGGAAGGTTCTGAGAAGCAGTATCCGCGTCATCGGGTCAATATCATTGATACGCCCGGCCACGTTGACTTCACCATCGAAGTAGAGCGCTCTTTGCGCGTGCTCGATGGTGCGGTCGTGGTCTTCTGTGGTACCTCTGGTGTTGAGCCGCAGTCTGAAACCGTATGGCGTCAAGCCAACAAATACGGTGTTCCGCGCCTGGTGTATGTCAACAAGATGGACCGCCAGGGCGCCAATTTCCTGCGGGTGGTCGAGCAGATCAAGCAGCGCCTGGGGCATACCCCGGTGCCGATCCAGCTGGCCATCGGTTCGGAAGAGAATTTTGTCGGGCAGGTTGATCTGCTGCGCATGAAAGCTATCTACTGGAATGAAGATGACAGTGGCATGGCGTTCCGCGAAGAAGAGATTCCCGCAGACATGCTTGAGATGGCCGTTAAATACCGCGAGCAGATGATCGAAGCTGCTGCGGAGGCCAACGAAGAGTTGATGAACAAGTATCTGGAAGGCGGCGAGCTGACCAACGACGAAATCAAGGCCGGATTGCGTCAGCGCACTCTGGCTTCGGAAATCGTCCCGGCGGTTTGCGGTAGCTCGTTCAAGAACAAGGGCGTGCCTCTGGTTCTTGACGCGGTTATCGATTATCTGCCTGCGCCTGATCAGGTGGTTGCGATCAAGGGCGTTCATCCTGACGACGAAGAGAAGGTCGACGAGCGCCATGCAGATGACGCTGAGCCCTTTTCTGCGTTGGCTTTCAAGATTGCTACTGATCCCTTTGTTGGCACGCTGACCTTTGTTCGCGTGTACTCGGGCGTCCTGTCTTCCGGTGACTCGGTGTTGAACTCGGTCAAGGGCAAGAAAGAGCGCGTGGGTCGCATGGTGCAGATGCATGCCAACGCCCGTGAAGAGATCAAGGAAGTGCTGGCCGGCGATATTGCTGCGCTGATCGGGATGAAGGATGTCACGACGGGCGACACGCTTTGCTCGCATGACAAGCCGATCATTCTTGAGCGCATGGAGTTTCCTGAGCCGGTTATTTCGGTCGCGGTGGAGCCAAGAACCAAGGCTGATCAGGAGAAGATGGGTGTTGCTCTGGGCAAGTTGGCCCAGGAGGATCCGTCATTCCGCGTGCGTACGGACGAAGAGTCCGGGCAGACGATCATTTCCGGTATGGGTGAATTGCACCTGGATATTCTGGTCGACCGGATGAAGCGCGAGTTCGGCGTCGAGGCCAATATTGGCAAGCCGCAGGTGGCTTACCGTGAGGCTATTCGCAACAAGTGCGAAATTGAAGGCAAGTTTGTGCGTCAGTCAGGCGGGCGCGGACAATACGGTCACGTATGGATCCGTTTCGAGCCTGCGGATGAAGGCGTCGATGGCCTGGTTTTCGTCAATGAAACAGTCGGTGGCTCGGTACCTCGGGAATATGTTCCTGCAGTGCAGAAAGGCATCGACGAGCAGATGAAGAATGGCGTTCTCGCCGGCTATCCTCTGCTCAATCTGAAGGCAACCCTGTTCGACGGTTCCTTCCACGACGTTGACTCGAACGAAATGGCATTCAAGATAGCCGCCTCCATGGCTACCAAGGACCTGGCCCGCAAGGGTGGTGCTGTTCTGCTCGAGCCAATGATGAAAGTAGAAGTAGTGACCCCGGAAGATTACATGGGTGACGTAATGGGCGACCTGAACCGTCGTCGCGGTATTGTACAAGGTATGGAAGATTCCGTTTCCGGTAAGGTGATCCGCGCTGAGGTTCCGCTTGGTGAGATGTTCGGTTACGCCACGGATGTACGCTCAATGTCCCAGGGGCGTGCGAGCTACTCTATGGAGTTTTCGAAGTACTCCGAAGCGCCAATGAACATCGCCGAAGCAATCATCAAGAAGCAAGGCTAACTTGAACCTAAGCTAAACCAAGAGGTTATCTATCGTGGCTAAAGAAAAATTTGAACGTAAAAAACCGCACCTTAACGTGGGCACCATCGGTCACGTTGACCATGGCAAAACCACTCTGACTGCAGCGCTGACCAAAGTCTGTGCCGAAGCTTACGGCGGATCCGCTCGTGGCTTTGACCAGATCGACAACGCGCCGGAAGAAAAGGCTCGTGGTATCACCATCAACACCTCGCACGTAGAATACGATTCCCCGATTCGTCACTACGCGCACGTTGATTGCCCCGGTCACGCTGACTATGTGAAGAACATGATCACCGGTGCTGCGCAGATGGACGGCGCTATCCTGGTTTGTTCCGCAGCTGACGGCCCTATGCCGCAGACTCGCGAGCACATCCTGCTGTCCCGTCAGGTAGGCGTTCCTTTCATCGTCGTGTTCCTGAACAAGGCTGACATGGTCGATGACGAAGAGCTCCTGGAGCTGGTCGAAATGGAAGTGCGTGAGCTTCTTAGCGCTTATGACTTCCCTGGCGACGACACGCCGATCATCATCGGCTCCGCGCTGATGGCGCTGAAAGGCGAAGACGACAACGAGATGGGCGTTTCTGCTGTCAAGAAGCTGGTCGAGACTCTGGATTCTTACATCCCTGAGCCCGAGCGTGCTATCGACAAGCCGTTCCTGATGCCAATCGAAGACGTATTCTCCATCTCCGGTCGCGGTACTGTTGTGACTGGTCGTGTAGAGCGCGGCATCGTCAAGGTCCAGGAAGAAGTGGAAATCGTCGGTATCAAAGATACCGTCAAGACCACTTGTACTGGCGTTGAGATGTTCCGCAAACTGCTGGACGAAGGTCGCGCCGGTGAGAACGTAGGTGTACTGCTGCGCGGTACCAAACGTGAAGACGTAGAGCGTGGTCAGGTACTGGCCAAGCCGGGCACTATCAAGCCGCACACTCAGTTTGAAGCTGAAGTGTACGTGCTGGGCAAGGATGAAGGCGGTCGTCACACTCCGTTCTTCAAAGGCTATCGCCCGCAGTTCTACTTCCGTACTACCGATGTGACTGGTTCGTGCGAACTGCCAGAAGGCATCGAGATGGTTATGCCTGGCGATAACGTCAAGCTGGTCGTCACTCTGATCGCTCCGATCGCCATGGAAGATGGTCTGCGCTTCGCGATTCGCGAAGGCGGCCGTACCGTTGGTGCCGGCGTGGTTGCCAAGATTATCGCCTGATAATCTGAGCCAAAATCAAAAGCCCCCTTTTTAAGGGGGCTTTTGTATTTAGGTTGACAGTGGGTGGGCGCATCAGTAGAATTGCGCCTCCCTTGGATGGGCCTACCCGGTGTTCGGGTGTGCTCTGAAGAATTGAAGCTTGGAGTTTCTGGTCAAATGCAGAACCAACAGATTCGTATTCGGTTGAAGGCTTTTGATCACCGCCTGATAGATCAATCAACCCAGGAAATCGTGGATACCGCGAAACGTACTGGGGCTCAGGTCCGTGGTCCAATTCCTTTGCCGACACGCAAAGAGCGTTTTACAGTGCTGGTTTCCCCGCACGTCAATAAAGATGCCCGTGATCAGTACGAGATCCGCACCCATAAAAGGGTTTTGGATATCGTTCAGCCTACCGACAAGACTGTCGATGCGCTGATGAAGCTGGACCTGGCAGCTGGCGTTGAGGTTCAGATCAGCCTCGGCTGATAGTCCCATACGACGGGGGCTATAAGTCGTGTAACGCCCTGCAATGGGCGGCCATAGCGGGTAATAGCCCCGTGCACTCATGAGGTTTACAGAATGACTATTGGATTAGTCGGCCGGAAATGCGGTATGACCCGCGTTTTCACTGAAGATGGTGTTTCCATACCGGTTACGGTTGTAGAAGTTGAACCGAACCGCGTCACACAGGTTAAATCCCTGGATACTGATGGCTACCAAGCCGTTCAGATCACCGTTGGTGAGCGTCGCGTAAGTCGCGTCAGCAAGCCGATGGCCGGGCATTTCGCCAAAGCCAATACCGCGGCTGGCCGTCGCGTTTGTGAATTCCGCTTTGAAGAAGGCGAGTTTGCAGCTGGCTCCGAAATCACCGTGAGCATTTTTGAAGCGGGTCAGATGGTTGATGTTACTGGTCAGTCCAAAGGTAAGGGCTTTGCCGGTACGATCAAGCGTTGGAACTTCCGTGGTCAGGATGCAACTCACGGTAACTCTGTATCGCACCGCGTTCCTGGCTCTATCGGCCAGTGCCAGACCCCAGGTCGGGTATTCAAGGGCAAGAAAATGGCTGGTCACATGGGTGCTGAGCAAGTGACCGTGCAGACCCTTGAAATCGTCCGCGTTGACGCCGAACGTAACCTGCTGCTGATCCGGGGCTCTGTCCCAGGCGCGCCAGGTAGCGACGTCATTGTCCGCCCGGCTGTCAAGGCCAAGGGTTAAGGGGGAGTTACCATGAATCTGAATGTAGCTGGTGCAAACGCGATCGAAGTATCTGATCTGACTTTTGCTACCGAGTTTAATGAAACTCTGGTTCACCAAGCCGTTGTTGCTTATATGGCTGGTGGTCGTCAGGGTACCAAGCAGCAGAAGACCCGTGCTGACGTTTCCGGTGGCGGCAAGAAGCCATGGCGTCAGAAGGGTACCGGTCGTGCTCGTGCTGGCACCATCCGCAGCCCAATCTGGCGCGGGGGCGGTACCACTTTTGCAGCTCGTCCACAGAACCATGAGCAGAAGCTGAACAGGAAGATGTACCGTGGCGCTCTGCGCTCGATCCTGTCCGAGCTGATCCGCCTGGACCGTCTGGTAGTGGTTGAAGACTTCTCTATGGAAGCTCCCAAGACCAAGGCCCTGGTAGGCATGCTCAAGGATTTGAATCTGGACAACGTGTTGATCGTTACTGACAGCCTTGATTCCAACCTGTATCTCGCTGCGCGCAATCTGCCGCACGTCGATGTACGTGATGTGCAAGGTTCAGATCCGGTCAGTCTGATCGCTTACGACAAGGTACTGATCACTGTACCTGCTGTTAAGAAGTTCGAGGAGATGCTGGGATGAACCAAGAGCGCATTTTCAAAGTACTGCTTGGCCCGCATGTATCCGAGAAGGCTACCGTGCTGGCTGACAGCAAGAACCAGTTCGTGTTCAAGGTGGATACCACCGCGACCAAGCTGGAAATCAAGAAGGCTGTCGAGCAATTGTTCAGCGTCAAGGTCAAGACTGTTGCGACCTTGAACGTCAAGGGCAAGACCAAGCGAACCGTTCGCGGCCTGGGCAAGCGTAATGACTGGAAGAAGGCGTACGTCAGCCTGCAGCCTGGTCAGGACATCGATTTTGCCAGCGCTGATAAGTAAGGGGTAAATCATGGCAATTGTTAAATGTAAACCTACTTCCCCTGGCCGCCGCTTCGTAGTCAAGGTCGTCAATTCTGACCTGCACAAGGGTGCTCCTTATGCACCTCTGGTTGAGAAGCAAGGCAAAACGGGTGGTCGTAACAATAATGGCCGCATCACCACACGTCATCGTGGGGGCGGGCACAAGCAACACTACCGTCTGGTCGATTTTCGTCGTAACAAGGATGGCATTCCAGCCACCGTTGAGCGCATCGAATATGATCCGAACCGTACCGCTCACATCGCGCTGCTGATGTATGCAGATGGCGAGCGTCGTTACATCATCGCACCCAAGGGTGTGAGCGCTGGGGACCAACTGGTCTCAGGTGCAGAGTCGCCGATTAAGCCCGGTAACTCCTTGCCGCTGCGTAATATTCCGGTGGGTAGCACTATCCACGCGATCGAACTGAAGCCCGGTAAAGGCGCTCAGGTAGCTCGTAGTGCTGGTGCCGCCGTACAGCTGGTTGCTCGTGATGGTGCCTATGTGACAGTTCGCCTGCGTTCCGGCGAAATGCGCAAAGTGCTGGGCGAGTGCCGTGCCACCCTGGGCGAAGTGTCCAACGGTGAGCACAGCCTGCGTTCATTGGGTAAGGCTGGCGCCAAGCGCTGGCGCGGTGTTCGTCCGACCGTTCGTGGTGTTGCCATGAACCCGGTTGATCACCCGCACGGTGGTGGTGAAGGCCGTACTTCCGGTGGTCGCCACCCAGTATCGCCATGGGGCTTCCCGACCAAGGGTGCCAAGACTCGGTCCAACAAGCGCACAGACAAGATGATTGTCCGTCGCCGCAGCAAGTAAGGGGATACGACAGTGCCGCGTTCTCTAAAGAAAGGTCCTTTTATCGATCTTCACCTGTTAAAGAAGATCGAAGTGGCAGTTGAGAAGAACGATCGCAAGCCAATCAAGACTTGGTCGCGCCGTTCTATGGTCCTGCCGCAGATGGTTGGTTTGACCATTGCTGTTCATAACGGTCGTCAGCATGTTCCGGTTATTGTTTCCGAAGACATGGTCGGCCACAAGTTAGGCGAATTTTCTGCAACGCGTACCTATCGTGGTCACGTGGCAGACAAGAAAGCCAAGCGCTAAGGGGTTAGAAGATGGAAGTTGCCGCTACACATAAAGGCGCCCGCCTCTCTGCCCAGAAAGCGCGCTTGGTCGCCGACCAGATCCGCGGAAAGAAAGTGGATGAGGCCCTGAACCTGCTGAAATTCAGCAACAAGAAGGCCGCTGAAGTCATCAAGAAAGTGCTCGAGTCGGCTATTGCCAACGCGGAACACAATGATGGCGCAGACGTGGACGACCTCAAGGTGTCCACCGTGTTTGTCAACGAGGGTCGCTCTTTGAAGCGCATCATGCCACGTGCCAAAGGCCGTGCTGATCGCATCGTAAAGCGGTCTTGTCATATCACGGTCAAGGTTGCTGACAAGTAGGGAGTCGATCACATGGGTCAGAAAGTACATCCGATAGGCATCCGCCTCGGTATTGTTAAACAGCACACTTCGGTGTGGTACGCAGAAGGTCGCACTTACGCGGACTATCTGAATACAGATCTGAAAGTACGCGAGTACGTTCAGACCAAATTGAAGAGTGCTTCGGTCAGCCGCGTTGACATTCAGCGCCCGGCACAAACCGCCAAGATCACCATTCACACTGCCCGTCCGGGTATCGTGATTGGCAAGAAGGGCGAGGATGTCGAGAAGCTGCGTCAGGAACTGACCAAGCAAATGGGCGTGCCCGTGCACATCAACATCGAAGAGATCCGCAAGCCGGAACTCGACGGTGCCCTGGTTGCACAAAGCGTTGCTCAGCAGCTCGAGCGTCGCGTTATGTTCCGTCGTGCTATGAAGCGCGCTGTACAGAACGCCATGCGTATCGGCGCAAAGGGTATCAAGATCCAGGTAAGTGGCCGCCTCGGCGGTGCTGAAATTGCCCGGACCGAATGGTACCGCGAAGGTCGTGTGCCTTTGCACACCCTGCGCGCCGACATCGACTACGCGACGGCTGAAGCCCACACCACATACGGTGTGATTGGCGTCAAGGTTTGGATTTTCAAAGGCGAGATCATTGGTGGTCAGCCTGAAGAAACCAAAACTGCCGCTCCCAAGAAAAAAGCTGCTAAGTAAGGGGTACGCACATGTTACAACCCAAGCGTACGAAGTTCCGCAAGCAAATGACTGGCCACAACCGTGGCCTGGCACTTCGCGGTAGTAAGGTGAGCTTTGGCGAATACGCACTGAAAGCCGTAGGCCGTGGTCGTTTGACCGCGCGTCAGATCGAGGCAGCACGTCGTGCCTTGACCCGTCACGTTAAGCGTGGCGGCAAGATCTGGATTCGTGTATTCCCGGACAAGCCGATCTCCAAGAAGCCGTTGGAAGTTCGGATGGGTAAAGGTAAGGGTAATGTCGAGTACTGGGTTGCCCAGATCAAGCCTGGCAAAGTCCTGTATGAGATTGAAGGTGTTTCCGAAGAGTTGGCGCGCGAAGCTTTTGCTCTTGCTGCTGCCAAGCTGCCTCTCGCTACCACCTTTGTTAAGCGGACGGTGATGTGATGAAAGCGACAGAACTTCGTGAAAAATCTGCTGAGCAGCTCAATGAGCAGCTGCTCACCCTGCTGCGTGATCAGTTCAATCTGCGCATGCAGAAGGCAACCGGTCAACTCGGTCAGAGCCACCTGCTGAAGCAGGCCAAGCGCGATATCGCCCGAGTCAAGACCGTGCTTAACCAGAAAGGTGGTAACTGATCATGGCCGAGACACAAACAGTAAGTACCGTCACCGGCCGTGTGGTCAGTGACAAGATGGATAAAACCATTACTGTCGTCATCGAGCGCCAGGTAAAGCACCCGCTGTACGGTAAGTACATGCGCCGCTCTACCAAGCTGCATGCGCACGATGAAAACAACGAATGCCGTATTGGCGATACTGTCACCATTAAGGAAACCCGTCCCTTGGCTAAAACCAAGAGCTGGACCCTGGTGCAGATCGACGAGCGCGCGGAAATAGTTTAAAGCCCCGCGCGTTTGCGGATTTTTTAAGGGTCGGAGAAAGTTATGATTCAGACTCAATCCATGCTGGAAGTGGCAGATAACAGTGGTGCACGTCGCGTTATGTGTATCAAGGTTTTGGGCGGTTCTCACCGCCGCTACGCCGGCATTGGCGATATCATCAAGGTGACCGTGAAGGAAGCAATTCCCCGCGGCAAAGTAAAGAAAGGCCAGGTGCTTAACGCGGTCATCGTGCGTACCCGTCACGGTGTACGCCGTACGGACGGTTCGCTGATCCGTTTTGATGGCAACGCAGCCGTTCTGCTCAACAACAAAAATGAGCCGATCGGTACCCGCATCTTTGGGCCAGTGACTCGTGAACTGCGTAATGAGCAGTTCATGAAGATCGTTTCCCTCGCGCCCGAAGTGCTGTAAGGAGCCCGGTCATGCAAAAGATTAAACGTGAAGACGAAGTAATCGTCATCGCCGGCAAGGATAAAGGCAAGCGCGGCAAGGTCCTCAAGGTCCTGGCTGATCAACGCCTGCTGATTTCCGGCGTCAACATTATCAAGCGGCACACCAAGCCTAATCCAATGGCTGGTTCGCAAGGCGGTATTGTTGAAAAGGAGGCGCCAATCCACGTCTCCAACGTGGCAATCTTCAACGCCGCGACTAGCAAAGCCGATCGTATCGGTTTCAAGGTCGAAGACGGTAAGAAGGTTCGTATTTTCAAGTCGACGCAAAAAGCCGTCGACGCTTGAGAATCTAGGTGCTTACCATGGCAAGATTGAAAGAACACTACCGGACTACTCTCGTTCCACAGATCCAGGAAGAACTGGGCCTGACGAACGTGATGGAAGTGCCGAAACTCACCAAAATCACCCTTAACATGGGTCTTGGTGAAGCTGTTGGTGATAAGAAAATCATCGAAACCGCAATGGCTGACCTGGAGAAGATCACGGGCCGTAAAGGCATCGTGACCTACGCTCGCAAGTCGATCGCTGGCTTCAAGATTCGTGACGGCTGGCCGATTGGTGTCAAGGTTACCTTGCGCCGCGAGCAGATGTACGAATTCCTGGATCGCCTGTTGTCGATCTCTCTGCCGCGTGTGCGTGACTTCCGTGGCCTGAACGCGAAATCGTTCGATGGCCGTGGTAACTACAGCATGGGCGTCAAGGAACAGATCATCTTCCCGGAAATCGATTACGACAAGATCGACGTTCTGCGTGGTCTGGACATTACTTTGACCACCACTGCCCGGACGGATGAAGAAGGCCGCGCGCTGCTGCGTGCGTTCAAATTCCCGTTCCGTAACTAGGAGTCAGGTAATGGCTAAAGTCAGCATGAAAAACCGCGAGGCCAAGCGCACTCGTCTGGTTGCCAAGTACGCCAAGAAGCGTGCAGAGATCAAGGCTGTCATTGGGAATATCAACGCGTCTGTTGAAGACCGTTGGAATGCCCAGGTGGCCCTGCAAAAGTTGCCGCGCGATGCCAGCCCGGTCCGTCAGCGTAACCGCTGCCGTATCACTGGCCGCCCGCACGGTGTTTATCGCAAGTTTGGCCTGAGCCGTATCAAGTTGCGTGAAGCAGCTATGCGCGGTGACGTCCCCGGTCTGGTTAAAGCCAGCTGGTAAACCAGACCTTAATTACTCAGTTTCAGGAGCACAAAGCCCATGAGTATGCAGGACCCGTTAGCTGATATGCTAACCCGCATCCGTAATGCCCAGATGGCTGAAAAGTCCAGTGTCAGCATGCCTTCGGCAAAGCTGAAGGTGGCTGTCGCCAAAGTATTGAAAGAAGAAGGTTACGTAGCCGGTTATGACGTACAGGGCGACACCAAGCCTGTACTGTCGATCGAGCTGAAGTACTTCGAGGGCAGACCGGTTATTGAAGATATAAAGCGCGTAAGCCGTCCAGGTCTGCGTCAGTACAAGTCCGTTGACCAGATTCCTAAGGTCAAGGGTGGATTGGGTGTTTCGATTGTCTCCACCAACAAAGGTGTTATGACTGATCGCTCCGCTCGCGCTGCCGGTATCGGCGGTGAAGTGCTCTGTACCGTATTCTGATAGGGGGTTACGATGTCTCGCGTCGCTAAAGACCCTGTCAAATTGCCACAGGGCGTAGAAGTCAAACTGAACGGTCAGGATATCTCCGTCAAGGGCGCCAAGGGCACTCTGGATCTGAACCTGCACTCGACAGTAGAAGTTGTTCAGGAAGACGGCGAACTGCGGTTTGCCGCCCGTCCGGGCAGCGTCAATATGGCCATGGCCGGTACCACGCGTGCGTTGGTACAGAACATGGTTACCGGTGTCACCGATGGCTTTGAGCGCAAGCTGCAGCTGGTTGGTGTGGGTTACAAGGCTCAAGCCAAAGGACAGGTTCTGTCTCTGGCTCTGGGTTATTCCCACCCCATCGAGTATCAGCTGCCTGAAGGTGTTTCTGCGGAAACCCCCAGCCAGACTGACATCATCATTAAAGGTATCGACAAGCAGCTGGTCGGTCAGGTAGCCGCGGAAATTCGTGATTTCCGTCGTCCAGAGCCTTATAAGGGCAAGGGCGTTCGCTACACCGACGAGATCGTGCGTCGTAAAGAAGCCAAGAAGAAGTAGGGCATAGCAAATGAGCGATAAAAAAGTTATTCGTCTCCGTCGCGCTCGCCGTTCGCGTTTGAAGCAGCGCGAGCTGGAAGCCGTACGTCTGTGCGTGTACCGTTCTTCGCAGCACATGTACGCACAAGTGATCGCAGCTGATGGCGCCACTGTTTTGGCCAGCGCTTCCACGCTGGACTCCGATTTGCGCAGTGGCAACACTGGCAACATCGAAGCCGCCAAGAAAGTCGGTTTGCTGGTAGCTGAGCGCGCCAAGGCCGCCGGTGTAAGTCAGGTCTCCTTTGACCGTTCCGGCTTCAAGTATCATGGCCGCGTGAAAGCGCTTGCCGACGCCGCTCGTGAAGGCGGGCTGGAATTCTAAGGGTAGAGCTATGGCTAATTTCGAGCAAAAGCGCGACGAAGGTTACATTGAGAAACTCGTTCAAGTTAACCGCGTTGCCAAAGTAGTAAAAGGCGGCCGTATCTTCGCTTTCACCGCACTCACTGTAGTCGGCGATGGCAAGGGTCGCGTGGGTTTCGGTCGTGGTAAGGCGCGTGAAGTGCCTGCCGCTATCCAGAAAGCCATGGAAGCTGCACGTCGTAACATGATCCAGGTGGACCTTAACGGTTCAACCTTGCAGTATCCGGTCAAAGCTGCACATGGTGCCTCCAAGGTATACATGCAGCCTGCTTCCGAAGGTACCGGCGTTATCGCTGGTGGCGCAATGCGCGCCGTCCTGGAAGCTGCTGGTGTGCATAACGTACTGGCCAAGTGTTACGGTTCCACCAATCCGGTCAACGTCGTCCAGGCCACTTACAAGGGCCTGAAATCCATGCAGTCGCCTGAGTCAGTAGCGGCCAAGCGTGGCAAGACCGTCGAAGACATCGTGGGGTAAGCTGTCATGGCTAATGCAACAATTAAAGTGACCCTGTTCAAAAGTGTTGTTGGGCGCCTGCCGAACCACAGACTCTGCGTCAAGGGTCTGGGTCTGCGTCGCATCAATCACACAGTCGAGGTCGAAGATACTCCGGCCGTTCGTGGGATGATCAACAAGGTCTCCTACATGGTTCGGGTAGAGGGTTAAGACATGAAACTGAATGATCTGCGTTCCGCGCCTGGTGCACGCCGTAACAAGCTGCGCGTAGGCCGTGGTATTGGTAGCGGCCTGGGCAAGACTGCCGGCCGTGGTCACAAAGGTCTGAGCTCGCGTTCCGGTGGCACCGTTGCCCCCGGTTTCGAGGGTGGTCAGCAGCCTTTGCATCGTCGTCTGCCGAAGTTTGGTTTTACTTCGAAGATTGCGATGGTGACTGCCGAGATCCGCACCAGCGAGCTGAACAAGCTTGATGCTGACGTGATCGACCTGCAGGCGCTGAAAGATGCCAATATCATTGGCAACAAGTTTGTACGTGCCAAGATCGTCCTCTCCGGCGACATGACCAAAGCGGTCAATGTCAAAGGGCTGATGGCCACTAAAGGCGCACGTGCAGCAATCGAAGCAGCTGGCGGCAAGTTCGAGGAATAAATGGCTAAGCAAGGCGCTCTCTCAGGAATCAAGCAAGGCGGCTTAACGGAACTGTGGACGCGTCTGCGTTTTCTGTTCCTGGCGATCATTGTTTACCGCATCGGGGCTCATATCCCGGTTCCCGGTATCAACCCTGATCGTCTGGCTGATCTGTTCAGACAGAATGAGGGGACCATACTTAGCCTGTTCAACATGTTCTCGGGTGGTGCACTGGAGCGGATGAGTATCTTCGCTCTTGGCATCATGCCGTACATTTCTGCATCGATTATCATGCAGCTGATGACGGCGGTGAACCCCACCCTGGAGCAGTTGAAGAAGGAAGGTGAGTCCGGGCGTCGCAAGATTGCCCAGTACACCCGTTACCTGACCCTGGTGCTGGCCTTTATTCAGGCCGTTGGCATGTCGGTAGGTCTGGCAAGTCAGGGTGTCGCCTTCAACACCGGTTTCGGCTTCTACTTCCTGGCGGTGACCACTTTTGTGGCCGGCGCCATGTTCATGATGTGGCTGGGCGAGCAGATTACCGAGCGCGGTATTGGCAACGGTATTTCCATGCTCATCTTCGCCGGCATCGTGGCGGGACTGCCCAGTGCGGTAGGGCAGTCGTTTGAAGCGGCTCGTCAGGGTGATATCAATATCTTTGCCTTGATCGCCATTGCGTTGCTGGCGATTGCGATGATTGCCTTCATTGTCTTTGTTGAGCGCGGGCAGCGGCGGATTACCGTCAACTATGCCAAGCGTCAGCAGGGCCGTAAGGTCTTTGCCGCGCAAACCAGTCATTTGCCGCTGAAGGTCAACATGGCGGGTGTTATTCCGGCAATTTTTGCCAGTAGCATTCTGCTGTTCCCGGCTTCGCTGGGTACCTGGTTCGGTCAGGGTGAAGGTCTGGGTTGGCTGCAAAGCATCTCCCAGTCTCTGGCTCCTGGTCAGCCGTTGAACATCATTCTGTTTAGTGCGGGGATCATTTTCTTCTGCTTCTTCTACACAGCCTTGATGTTCAATCCGAAAGATGTGGCTGAAAATCTCAAGAAGTCAGGTGCGTTTATTCCTGGCATCCGCCCAGGCGAACAGTCTGCCCGGTACATTGATGGTGTGTTGACACGCCTGACCATGTTCGGTGCCCTGTACATGACCGCGGTCTGTTTGTTGCCGCAGTTCCTGGTGGTGTCGGCCAATGTGCCCTTCTACCTGGGTGGGACTTCACTGCTGATCGTAGTAGTGGTTGTTATGGACTTCATGTCCCAAGTACAATCGCACCTCGTTTCTCAGCAGTACGAGTCTCTTTTGAAGAAATCCAACCTGAAAGGCTATGGCGGCAGCGGAATGCTGCGCTGAGCGCCAGGTTCTAGGAGTCTGTTATGAAAGTTGCAGCATCAGTCAAGAAGCTTTGCCGTAACTGCAAGTTGGTACGACGCAATGGTAGCGTTCGTGTCATCTGCAGCGCTGAGCCCCGTCACAAGCAGCGCCAGGGTTAATAATCCCTCTAGTTGATTGTCGACTACGTCTCAGGATAACCGCCACTCGGCCAGATAATTGGTCGGGTGGTTGATTTTTATATTTGTTAGCGCTACCCTACTGCACCCTTTTTCACACAACCTGTGAACATTTTGGTTGAGTCAGGTAGCTGTCAGACGGAGTAAATTTGGATGGCCCGTATTGCAGGCGTCAACATCCCGGATAACAAACATACTGTTATCTCTTTGACCTATATCTTTGGTATCGGTCAAACCAAGGCACAGCAAATTTGTGCAGCAACTGGCATTGCGCCAGATGCAAAAATCAAGGATCTCAGCGAGGAGCAGGTTGATCTGCTGCGCACCGAAGTGGGCAAGTCAAACACTGAAGGTGACCTGCGTCGTGCGGTCAACATGAACGTCAAGCGTCTTATGGATCTTGGTTGCTATCGTGGTCTGCGTCACCGTAAGGGCCTTCCGGTCCGTGGTCAGCGCACCAAGACCAACGCTCGTACCCGTAAGGGTCCGCGCAAGCCGATCCGTAAGTAATCGCGAAGGAATATACAGATATGGCTAAGCCTGCTGCTCGTGTACGTAAGAAAGTCAAAAAGACAGTGGTTGATGGGATTGCCCACATCCACGCGTCTTTCAACAACACCATCATTACCATTACCGACCGTCAGGGCAACGCTCTGAGCTGGGCGACTTCTGGTGGTTCCGGTTTCCGTGGTTCGCGTAAAAGCACCCCCTTTGCAGCCCAGGTTGCAGCGGAGCGTGCTGGTCAGGCTGCTTTGGAATACGGCTTGAAAAACCTCGACGTTAATGTGAAGGGCCCAGGCCCGGGTCGTGAATCGGCTGTTCGTGCTCTGAACTCTTGTGGCTACAAGATCAGCGGCATCACCGATGTCACCCCCATCCCACATAACGGCTGTCGCCCGCCTAAAAAGCGCCGCGTGTAACCAGGAGACGGAAATGGCTAGATATATTGGTCCCAAATGTAAACTGTCTCGTCGCGAAGGCACTGATCTGTTCCTCAAGAGCGGCGCTCGCGCTCTTGAATCCAAGTGCAACCTGGAGAGCCCTCCTGGTGTGCATGGTCAGCGTCGTGGTCGTCTCTCTGAGTACGGCACCCAGCTGCGCGAGAAACAAAAAGTACGTCGTATCTACGGCATTCTTGAGCGTCAGTTCAGCAACTACTACAAGGAAGCTGCCCGTCTGAAGGGCGCGACCGGCGAGAACCTGCTGCAACTGCTCGAGCGTCGTCTGGACAACGTTGTATACCGTATGGGCTTCGGCTCTACTCGTGCCGAGTCACGCCAGCTGGTCTCTCACAAGGCTATCAGCGTCAATGGCAAGACCGTCAACATCGCTTCTTTCCTGGTATCCCCGGGTGACGTAGTCGCTGTTCGCGAAAAGGCCAAGAACCAGCTGCGTATTGGCGGTTCCTTGGAGCTGGCAGCACAGCGCGGTCAATCCGAGTGGTTGGAAGTGGATGCAGCCAAGAAGGAAGGTGTCTTTAAAAGCCTGCCCTCACGGAGTGATCTGTACGCCGACATCAACGAAAACCTGATCGTCGAGCTTTACTCCAAGTAAGTGACAGACAGCATAAAGGTGCCCCCATGCAAAGTTCGGTTACCGAGTTTCTAACACCACGTCATATTGACGTACAGGAAACCTCACCCACGCGCGCCAAGATCACTCTTGAGCCGCTGGAGCGTGGTTTTGGCCATACCCTGGGCAATGCGTTGCGTCGCATTTTGCTCTCCTCCATGCCCGGTTGTGCCGTGGTAGAGGCGGAAATCGACGGCGTTTTGCATGAATACAGCGCCATCGAAGGCGTACAGGAAGATGTCATCGAGATCCTGCTGAACCTCAAAGGTTTGGCGATCAAGATGCACGGCCGTGATCATGTGACCCTGACCCTGTCCAAAAAAGGACCGGGCCAGGTGACTGCAGCTGATATTCAGCTGGATCACGATGTCGAAATCATCAACCCTGATCACCTGATTGCTACCTTGTCTGACAATGGTGTGCTGAACATGAAAATAACCGTGGCCCGTGGCCGTGGTTATGAGCCCGCTGATTCTCGTCAATCTGACGATGATGAAAGCCGCTCCATCGGCCGGTTGCAGCTGGATGCGACTTATACCCCGGTTCGCCGTGTGGCATATGTTGTTGAAAGCGCCCGTGTCGAGCAGCGCACCAACCTCGACAAGCTGGTTATTGACCTGGAAACCAACGGTACGCTGGACGCTGAAGAAGCCATCCGCCGTGCTGCGACCATCCTGCAACAGCAGCTGGCCGCCTTCGTTGACCTGAAAGGTGAGCACGAACCCGTTGTTGAACAGCAGGAAGACGAGATTGATCCGATCCTGCTGCGTCCGGTTGATGACCTTGAGCTGACTGTACGTTCAGCCAACTGTCTGAAAGCCGAAAATATTTACTATATTGGCGATCTGATCCAGCGTACCGAAGTGGAACTGCTGAAGACTCCCAACCTGGGCAAGAAATCCCTGACCGAGATCAAGGACGTTCTGGCCTCACGGGGTCTGTCACTGGGTATGCGTCTGGACAACTGGCCGCCTGCAAGCTTGAAGAAGGACGACAAGGTTTCGGCCTAATCGTCTCGACACCGAGGAATTGAGAGATGCGTCATCGTAAAAGTGGTCGTCACCTGAGTCGGACCAGCTCACACCGTAAGGCCATGTTCCAGAACATGGCGGTGTCGCTGTTCGCGAACGAACTGATCAAAACCACTCTGCCCAAGGCCAAGGAATTGCGCCGTGTAGCTGAGCCTTTGATCACCCTGGCGAAGGAAGATACCGTCGCCAATCGCCGTCTGGCATTTGACCGCACCCGCAGCAAAGAAGCTGTTGGCAAGCTGTTCAATGACCTGGGCAAGCGTTATGCAGACCGTCCCGGCGGGTATGTGCGTATTCTCAAGTGCGGTTTCCGCGCTGGTGATTCTGCGCCCATGGCCTACGTCGAGCTGGTTGATCGCCCTGATCTGGCTGCTGCCAGCGAAGAGTGATAGCAGAGCGTTAGAAAAAACCGGACCTAGTGTCCGGTTTTTTTGTGTCTGTGATATCTAGTTTATTTTTGATCCCGGCTTCTGTTTGGAAGGCAGCGTGCGGTTTTGTGCGACGCTGTTTAGCGTCGTGTTGTGTGCTGAAACCGAGGGCCCTACGCATGACACGCTACTAGCCATCCATGGGGCTCGTCGGCGCACGTCCCTGTGCGCCGACGGTCATGCGTAGGGCCCTCGGTTCCAGCCCAGCTTTGCATCTATGCGTTCTGATAGCTGAATTCGAAGAATCGTAAAGCTGCTTGCACGGTTTATACGCATTAGCGCGTCCTTCACCCTGATCAGACCGTCGATGGCAGGGATGCCATCGATGAGCTACAGGGACGTACTTGCAGTGTGTCTGAGCAGGGTGAAGGGCGCGCTAATGCTGGCACAGCTGGTGGGAAGAGGCTCGCAGGTTGCAACGTTGATCAGAAAAAACAGCAGCTCTGAAGGTCCGAAGTTGACCCTCAGAGCTGCGCCTTAGCGTGGAAGTGTCAATCGCGATCCCGCTCAAGCAAAGGCCCCAGGAATCGTCCGGTGTGCGAAGCCTCAACCGTGCTCACATGCTCCGGCGTACCAGTAGCGATAATATAGCCACCCTTGGAGCCGCCCTCAGGCCCCAGATCCACCAGCCAGTCAGCCGTTTTGATCACATCCAGGTTGTGTTCAATCACCACCAGGGTGTTGCCGTGATCACGCAGGCGATGCAATACATCGAGCAACTGCTGAATATCCGCAAAGTGCAGGCCGGTAGTCGGCTCGTCGAGGATATACAGTGTCTTGCCGGTGTCACGCTTGGACAGCTCGCGGGCCAGCTTGACGCGCTGAGCCTCACCGCCTGACAACGTGGTCGCTGATTGGCCAAGACGTATATAGGACAAACCTACATCGATCAGTGTTTGCAGCTTGCGCGCCAGCGCCGGGACTGCCTCGAAGAACTCGCGGGCTTCTTCGATGGTGAAATCGAGCACCTCGTGAATGTTCTTGCCCTTGTACTTGATCTCCAAGGTTTCACGGTTGTAACGCTTGCTCTTGCACACATCGCAGGGAACATAGATGTCGGGCAGAAAGTGCATTTCCACCTTGATCAAGCCATCGCCTTGGCAGGCTTCACAGCGACCGCCTTTGACGTTGAAGGAAAACCGGCCAGCCTTGTAACCGCGCGAACGAGCTTCCTGGGTGCCGGCAAACAACTCACGGATCGGGGTAAACAGGCCGGTGTAGGTCGCTGGGTTGGAGCGGGGCGTGCGGCCGATCGGGCTTTGATCGATATCCACAACCTTGTCGATATGCTTCATGCCGTCGAAGCTATCGTAGGGCGCCGCTTCCAGCGTGGTGGCACCATTGAGCTCGGTCGCCGTGATCGGGTACAGGGTATTGTTGATCAAGGTCGACTTGCCAGAGCCAGAGACGCCGGTCACGCAGGTCATCAGGCCAACGGGGATCTCGAGGTTGACCTTGTGCAGGTTATTACCGCACGCGCCTTTGAGCCGCAGCCATTTGTCTTTCTGCGGAGGGTTGCGCTTGGCCGGCACTGGAATCTTGACCTTGCCGGACAGGTACTTGCCGGTCAGGGACGCGGGATTGTTCATCACCTCTTCAGCGGTCCCGTGGGCGACAATTTCACCGCCGTGTACCCCAGCGCCAGGCCCGATATCCACTACGTAGTCGGCCAAGCGAATAGCGTCTTCATCATGCTCGACCACGATCACGGTGTTGCCCAGATCTCGCAGGTGAATCAGCGTAGAGAGCAACCGCTCGTTGTCGCGTTGATGCAAACCAATCGAAGGCTCGTCGAGAATATACATGACGCCCACCAGACCGGCGCCGATCTGGCTGGCTAGACGAATTCGCTGTGCTTCGCCGCCTGACAGGGTGTCGGCACTGCGGTCAAGCGACAGGTAATCCAGGCCCACGTTGACCAGAAACATCAGGCGCGCACGGATCTCCTTGAGAATTTTTTCGGCAATCTCTCCGCGACTGCCGTCGAGTGTAAGGCCGGCAAAATAAGCAGCGGCCTCCCCGACGGGGAGTGTCGTTACGCCGGGCAGATTGCGCTCATCGATAAAGACATGTCGAGCCTCGCGGCGCAGGCGGGTGCCGCTGCAGGAAGGGCAGGGCTGGGTGCTCAGGTATTTGGCCAGCTCTTCACGCACGCTTTGCGATTCGGTCTCGCGATAGCGGCGCTCCAGGTTCGGTACTATGCCTTCGAACGGATGCTGGCGTTGGACTATATCGCCACGGTCATTCAGGTAGCGGAAAGATACTTTTTCAGTGCCGGTGCCGTGCAGGACCAGTTTGCGATGCTTGTCTTCCAGATCGCCAAAGGGCTTGTCCAGGGAAATGCCGTAATGGTCGGCCAAGGAACTGAGCATCTGGAAATAATAGACGTTACGTCTGTCCCAGCCGCGAATGGCACCTTCGGCAAGCGTCAGTTCACCATTGACCAGACGCTTGCTATCGAAAAACTGTTTTACCCCCAGGCCGTCGCAAGTCGGGCAGGCGCCGGCGGGGTTGTTGAAGGAGAACAGGCGTGGTTCCAGCTCACTGATCGAGTGGCCGCACTGGGGGCAGGCAAAGCGGGCGCTGAACGTCAGCTCTTCACCTTCTTCGCCGTCCATGGGGGCGACAATGGCAATGCCATCAGCCAGATTCAGGCAAGTCTCAAAGGACTCTGCCAGGCGCAGCTGCAGATCCTCACGCACCTTGAAGCGATCGACCACCACTTCGATAGTGTGCTTGCGATTCTTCTCCAGCGCCGGCGCTTCATCCAGATCATGGATGCGGCCATTGATGCGTGCACGCACAAAGCCCTGGGCGCGCAGTTCATCAAGCAGCGCCAGGTGTTCGCCTTTGCGTTCGCGCATGACCGGGGCCAGCAGCATCAGCTTGGTGCCCTCGGGCATCGCCAGCACCTGGTCGACCATCTGGCTGACGGTTTGCGCTGCCAACGGCAGGTCATGGTCCGGGCAGCGCGGCTCGCCGACGCGGGCAAACAGCAGGCGCAGGTAGTCGTAAATTTCGGTAATGGTGCCCACGGTAGAACGCGGGTTGTGCGAGGTGGATTTTTGCTCGATGGAAATCGCCGGCGACAGGCCTTCGATATGGTCGACATCGGGCTTTTCCATCATCGATAGAAACTGCCGGGCATAGGCCGAGAGCGACTCGACGTAGCGGCGTTGGCCTTCGGCATAGAGCGTATCAAAAGCCAGGCTCGATTTGCCCGAGCCCGAGAGGCCGGTAATCACGATCAATTTGTCGCGCGGCAGATCGAGGTCAATGTTCTTCAGGTTGTGGGTGCGCGCCCCACGGATCGAAATGGTATCCACAGTACATTTACCCTACGGCCAGCAAAGCAGAGCAGTATACGTTGTCCGGCACCGGCCCGGCAAAACACCGGGCAACAAACTGATGATAGGTAAAGCTCGCTTTGCAACCGGAGATGTCGGTTTCTGCTTGTGCCGAGCAGCATGTTAGAATCCGTCGTTTTTCGCGGCGCCTTGACTGTGCGCCCACTCCAACCACCATCCATCAGGAAATGCCATGCACCAGGCTGATCGCATGACGTCCGCCGAGCAGCGCGCCGCTGGCTCGTTGGCCGCCGTATTTGCTTTCCGCATGCTCGGGCTGTTTATGGTGCTGCCGGTACTGGCGACCTATGGTGGTTCGCTGCCCGGCGCCACGCCTTTACTGATCGGTGTGGCAATCGGCGCCTATGGTCTGACCCAGGCTTGTCTGCAGATTCCCTTTGGCATGTTGTCTGATCGTATTGGACGCAAGCCGGTGATCATTGGCGGGCTGCTGCTGTTTGCGCTGGGTGGGTTGGTCGCAGCGCAGGCCGAAAGCATGCAAGGGATCATCGTCGGACGCGTTATTCAGGGCGCCGGCGCGATAGCCGCAGCGGTCATGGCGCTGGTCGCTGATCTGACCCGTGAGCAACACCGCACCAAGGCGATGGCGATGATCGGCATGAGCATCGGCGTATCTTTCGCAGTGGCGATGGTCGCGGGCCCCGTGATTGCCGCGCGTGCCGGACTGGAAGGGGTGTTCTACAGCACCACTGGGTTGGCGTTGGTTGGCATGGTACTGGTGATCTGGGTAGTGCCGGCGCCCCAGCAAGCGCTACGCCACCGGGAGGCCGGAGTGGTGCGCAGCGCCTTTCTGCCGAGTTTGCGCAACAAGGATCTGCTGCGGCTCAACTATGGTATCGCGGTGCTGCACGCCATTTTGATGGCCAGCTTTGTCGCCATTCCCCTGGCGTTGCAGGAGCAGGCCGGGCTGCCCCGCGAGGAGCACTGGTGGGTTTATCTGTCTGCACTGTTGCTGTCCTTTTTTGCGATGGTGCCCTTTATTATTTATGCCGAGCGCCAACGGCAGATCAAGCGGGTGGTGCTCGGCGCTATTGCGTTGCTGGCGTTGGTGCAACCGGTGATGTGGCTGGGTATGGGTTCGCTGCCCTGGCTGGTTGCGGCCATCGTGTTGTTCTTTGTCGGCTTCAATCTGCTTGAGGCGACGCTGCCGTCGCTGCTAAGCAAGATCGCTCCGGCGGGCGGCAAGGGCACGGCGATGGGGGTGTATTCCACAAGCCAGTTTGCCGGTGCGGCGCTTGGCGGTGTGATCGGGGGAGCGGTTTTTGGCGCCTGGGGTTTGGGCGGTGTTTTCCTATGCTGTGCGCTACTCGCGGTTTCCTGGTGGGCGATTGGTGTTACCATGAGTGAACCACCTTATGTAACAAGCTACCGCCTGCCGTTGTCCCTGGCGTTGGTTGGCGATGAGGCGTTGCCCCGGCGGATTCTCGCGGTTCCAGGGGTAGCAGAAGCGGTGGTTGTGGCCGAAGAGGCTGCAGCCTATCTAAAAGTCGATACACAGGTACTGGACCGTGAAGCGCTGGATCGGGTTATCAACCCGGCCTGAACCGGACCCTACCTCAGGAGAAAAGAACCATGGCCAGAGGCGTCAACAAGGTAATTTTGATCGGTAATGTCGGTGGCGACCCAGAAGTTCGCTACCTGCCCAATGGTAACGCCGTTGCCAACATCACCCTCGCCACCAGTGATAGCTGGAAAGACAAGCAAACTGGCCAGCAGCAAGAACGTACCGAGTGGCACCGCGTGGTGTTCTTTGGCCGTATCGCTGAAGTGGTCGGCGAATATGTGCGCAAGGGCTCGAAGATGTATATCGAAGGCCGTCTGCAAACCCGCGAGTGGGAAAAAGATGGCGTAAAGCGTTACACCACGGAAATCGTCGTGGATATCGGCGGCCAGATGCAATTGCTTGATGGCAAGCCGCAGGGTGGCGAACAGGGCATGGCCCCGCGGCCGCAGCAGCAGCGTCCGGCACAGCAACCCGCCCCGCAGCAGCAACCAGCGCAGCAGGCACCCCAGCAGGCGACGCCGGATTACGACAGCTTTGATGACGATATTCCGTTCTGACATAGAACTGGCCATCAAGCCCGGCATGTTTGAGGATGTATCATCCTCCGGCATGCCGGGTTTTATTTTGCCTTTTTTTTGGAATAGTTAATGTCTGAAATCTACTTCGTACGTCACGGTCAAGCCTCATTCGGCGCCAGCAATTACGATCAGTTGTCTGAGTTGGGGCATCAGCAGGCGCGTCTGCTGGGCGAATATTTTCTTCAGCGGGGGATGCAATTTGACCGGGTTCTGACCGGCGACATGGTGCGCCACCGGGAAACGGCCGAAGGTATTTGCCAGGGGTTAGGTTTGCCGGCCACCCAGTTCGAGGTGTTCCCTGAGCTGAACGAGTTCGATTTCCACGCCATTTTGCAGGCCTATCTTGCGCAGTTTCCGGCTGAGGCGTTGCCGGAAAAGCCAGTGGTGGCGGACTTTTTCAAACGTTTGAAAAAAGCGATTGTGCTCTGGTCGCAGGGCGATCTGCAGGGCGACTTGCCGGAAACCTGGGGAGCCTTCGAGCAACGTCTGTTGGATGTACGCCAGCACATCATGGCGCACTACAAGGGCCAGCGTGTGCTGGCGATCAGCTCCGGTGGCGCTATTGCCATGCTGGTACGGCAATTGATGCAGGCGCCGAGCGAAACCATGGTGGAACTGAACCTGCAAACGCGCAACACGGCACTGATTCACTGCGTCTTCAATCAGCATAATATGCGCTTGAGCAGTTTCAACAGCGTGCCGCATCTCGATAGCCTGGAAAGGCAGGGCCTGATCACCTATGCCTGAACACCTACGCCTGAGCCGAGTTGAAACTGCTGCGTGACCTGAGCGGCCATAGGTTGCAGAATGCAGGCAAGAACAGTGGTTCAAGAGATAAGGTCAAGATATGCGAATGCGCATTTTGTTGTTAGGCGCAGACTCCTTGCTGGGGCAGGCGGTACTGCGCCTGGCGGCAGCAGAATTTATCGCCATCAATGCCGTTGAGCGTCCGGCGCAGGGCTGGCAGGCGGAGCAACTCAAGGGTTGGTTTGCCGAGTACCAGCCAGACGCGGTCATCAATCTGGCGTTTTATCACCAGCATTTCCAGCTGGGTTCCAATGATGGCAGTAATCTGGCTTTGCAGCGCAAGTTTGGTAAAGAGCTGATTGCCCTGAGCAAACAGGCCGATAGCCTGTTGTTTCTGCTGTCCAGTGCGCGGGTGTTCGATGGTTTGAAGACCACGGGCTATACCGAGAAGGATGCCACCGCGCCAGGCGATGCGCTGGGGCAACTGCATGTGGACCTGGAAAAGCAGCTCAAGGAAAACTGTCGGCGGCATATCATGCTGCGGCTTGGTTGGGTGCTCGACACCTCCGCCGATGGTCAATTGGTCAAGCTGCTGGATCAACTGCATAGCCCGGAGCCGCTGCAATTGGCGGAAGAGTGGCGGGGCAATCCAACTCCCGTGGGCGATGCTGCGCGGGTAATACTTGGCATCCTGAAGCAGTTGGACTGTACCGATGACCTGTACGGTACCTACCATTACGGCAGCAGTGAGGCGTCAAGCTGGATCAGTTTTGCCAAAAGCCTGGTCCAGGAGTTGATGGCCGCGAAACGGCTCGAGCATGTGCCGACGATCCGCTCCGTACCCTTCGACCAACAGCTTGATAGTGCCTGGGAGCCGCAGAATGCGGTGTTGTTGAGTCGCCGCCTGCTGATGACCTTCGGCATCAAGCCGCGGGCCTGGCGAACGCAGTTGCCTGAGCTGCTCAATCACTTGCCGATACTGGCTCAGGAAGAATAAGAAACGGCCGCTAAGCGGCCGTTTTCTTATGTGGCTGAGCGTTAGAACTTGTAGCCTAGCGCGAGCATGTAAACCCATGGGTCGATGTCTACCTTGACCTTGCCAGGCGCGCCGCTCAGACGGAAATTGGCCTCTGTGTCGATATCCACATGCCATACCGACGCATTGACCAGCAGCCTTTCGCTCAGTTGGTAATCAACCCCTGCCTCCAATGCCAAGCCCCAGGAATCATCCAGCGACAGGCCGGAAAAGCCTTGTTGCTCGCGCTCGGAGGTCAGGTCTTCGCTGAAAAAAGTCGTGTAGTTCAAGCCAGCGCCAACATAGGGCTGCCAGGCAGAACTGCTGGCCAGCGGAAAGTACTGCAGCGTCAGCGTCGGCGGCAGGTGTTTGATATCCGCCAGCTTGCCGTCCAGTCCAGGGGCGCCATTGACAGATACCGTATGCTGGAAGGGCGTGGCGGCGAGCAGGCCAATACCCAGTTGATCGGTCAGCATGTAGGTGCCGGTGATGCCTAGCTGAGTGTTGCTGTCCACGCCGGCTTTGAGCGGCGTGGCGACGCCATTGACCTGCACGTAACTGCTGCTGTCCTGCGGATCTACCACGGCCACGCCGGCCCGCACGATGATGTCGCCAGCCTGGTGGGCATGGCTGGCAAAGGATGCACAGAGTAACGCAGGGGCCAGCAACAGGCCGGCGGAGGTTTTGAATAGTTTGAACGACATGGGTTATCTCCCTTTATGTGTTGACGGAAGGGACTCTAAACGCCTGGCTGATCAGCCTTATTGATCTGGAGCAAGAATTGCCAAATAGCCCTTGCGACAGTCTGCCGCAGCACTATTAAGGCTTGAACTCTCAGGCCAGGCAAATGATAATGCTTCTCTTTTGAATCGCCTGCTTGCCAGGCATACCTACTCCGGAGAATCTGGATGAGAGCGGTTTTGATACTGTTGGCGGTCATGCTGCCAGCGGCCGTATCGGCGCAGAACGCTACTGAGCGGGCGCTGGATGAAAGCGAAGCGATGGTGCGCGATGCCCAGGGCTCGCAACAGCGCATCGAGCAACTGGATGATGCCACCCGCGAAGCGCTGTTGCGCTATCGCCAGGCAGTGCAGCAGCGCGAGCAGTTGGGTGAATACAATACCCGGCTGGCTGACATGGTCGCCGCGCAGCAGGCGGAGCTGGAGAGCCTTGAGACGCAGTTGAACAGCATTGAGGATACGCAGCGTGAACTCTTGCCGCTGATGCAGCGGATGCTCGATTCACTGGAGCAGTTTGTCGCACTGGATCTGCCCTTTCTGCCTGAGGAGCGTGCCGAGCGTATCGATCAGTTGCGCGACCTGATGCTGCGCTCGGACGTCAGTGTGGCGGAGAAATACCGCCGGCTGGTTGAGGCCTATCAGATTGAAAGCGACTACGGGCGTACGCTGGAAGCCTGGCGCGGCAGCCTGGAGCAGGGCGATAGCGTGCGGGTGGTCGACTACCTGCGGCTGGGCCGCGTGATGTTTTTCTATCAAAGCCTCGATGGCCGCGAACAGGGCTACTGGGATGCGCAAAACCAGGCCTGGACGGCGTTGCACAACGAGTATCGCCGGACCATGGAGCAAGGCATGCGCGTGGCTCGCCAGCAGCAGACGCCGGCGATGCTACGCCTGCCATTGCCGCCCATTACAGAACCGCAAAGCCAGCAGGGGAGCCAGCCATGAAGCATTTGATAATCGGCTTGTCGCTACTGTTGGTAATGCCGTTGAGTCACGCACAACCGGCGAATCTGGACGACCTGTTACGCAATATTCGCGAGGTGCGCAGTACTGAACAAAGCGCCATGCAGGAGCGCGAAGCGCGCTTTATTGCCGAGCGGGATCAGCAGCAACGGCGTATGCGCGAGGCCGAGCAGGCGCTGGCGCCGATTCAGGCGGAAGCCGACCGACTCAAGGTCGAGTTTGATCGACAGCAGACCGCTCTGGCCGAGGTCGAGGCCGAGCTTGAGCAGCGCAGCGGTAATCTGGGCGAACTCTTCGGAGTGGTGCGCCAGGCCGCCGGCGACACACAGAGCCAGTGGCAGGATTCGCTGTTGAATATGCAGTTTCCCGAGCGTGTGCAAACATTGGAGTCCCTGTCTGCCAGTCGCGGTATTCCCACCGTGGAGGCGTTGGAAAACTTCTGGTATCTGCTGCAGCAGGATATGACGGCCAGTGGCAAGGTCAGCCGTTTTGAGGCGCCGGTAGTGGGTCTTGATGGCCAGCAGCGCGAGTTGCCGGTGGTCAGTGTTGGACCCTTTGTTGCACTGCAAGGTGAAGACTATCTGCTTTATCAACCCGATACCGAGCGGCTTTTGGTAGCCCCACGGCAACCCGCTGGCAGCGGCCTGATCGATGATTTCATGCAGTCGCGTAGCGAGTTGGCCGACCTGCAAGTGGACCCGACCCGCGGCAATGTGATCCAGCAACTGCAGCAAACGCCCAGCCTGACCGAGCGCATACATCAGGGTGGTGTGGTCGGTTACGTGATTATCGTACTCGGTGTGCTCGGTCTGGTGCTGGCGCTATGGCGCCTTGGCTGGCTGCAGCGCACCAGCCGCAGGGTAGACCGGCAGGTCGCGGACCTGGATAACCTTAATCGGAATAACCCCCTGGGGCGCGTGCTGGGTGTGATCGGCAACCATCCGAAACTCGAGCAACTCGATACCCTGGAGCTCAAGCTGGACGAGGCCATTCTCAAGGAAACGCCGTCGCTGGAACGCTGGCAGGGGCTGATAAAACTGCTCGCGGCGGTCGCCCCGCTACTGGGTCTGTTGGGTACGGTCACCGGCATGATCGCGACCTTTCAGGCGATTACCCTGTTTGGCACCGGGGATCCAAAGCTGATGGCCGAGGGTATTTCCCAGGCGCTGGTCACTACCGTGCTGGGCCTCGTCGTGGCCATCCCGTTGTTGTTCATGCACAGCCTGGTGGCTGCACGCAGCAAGGCACTGATCCAGCTACTGGAGCAGCAGAGTGCCGGCTTGATAGCGCTGCACCTGGGCGGTGAGGAGCCGCGAGATGGCTGACGGGTTCTGGCTGCTCAGGGATTTTCTGGACAGCGGTGGCTGGGTGCTGTGGAGCATTCTGCTGGTCACCGTACTGCTCTGGACTCTGATGCTGGAACGGCTCTGGTTCCTGGCCCGGGTGTTTCCTGGCGAATCGGTGCAGTTGCAGCACAAGTGGCTTTCACGGGATGACCGTACCAGCCAGGCGGCGCGGCACATACGCACGGCCTGGCTGTCGCGTGCGCAACAGCATCTGACGCGTTTTTTGCCGATGGTGCGGGTATTGATCGCACTGTGCCCGCTGCTTGGCCTGTTGGGCACGGTCAGCGGCATGATTGAAGTCTTCGACGTGATGGCGCTGAGCGGCAATGGCAATCCGCGGGCGATGGCGGCGGGTGTGTCCCGCGCTACCGTGCCGACCATGGCCGGCATGGTCATCGCGATCAGTGGTTTGTTCTGTCTGGCGCGGCTGGATCAGCAATCTCGCCGGGCTTTGCAGCGGCTTAATGACCGACTGCGTTTTGAATAGGAAGTAGTCCATGCGAATGCGCAGGCACCACACAGGTAATGACGAAGAGGCCGGGATCGATATGACCCCGATGCTGGATATCGTTTTTATCATGTTGATTTTCTTTATTGTCACCAGCTCCTTTATCAAGGAGTCGGGGATTACCGTCGACAGCCCCTCGGCGGCAAGTGCCAGTGAGCAGCCCAAGGGCAATATCCTGGTCGCGGTCAGCGCCAATGGCGAGATCTGGATTGACCGGCAGCAGGTCGATGTACGCGCCCTGCGCGCGGCGGTGGAGCGTATGCGTGTGGACCAGCCGGATAGTTCGGTGGTGGTGCAGGCCGACCGCGAGTCGCGCAGCGGGCTGGTGATTCAGGTCATGGATCAGATCCGGTTGGCCGGGGTGCAGGATGTCGCCCTGGCGGCCACTGCCGGAGCAGAGGGCCGCTGATGCGTCTGGGCTTGAGTTTTGCTGCGGCTTTGTTGGTGGCGTTGGCGCTGTTCGCGCTGATGCTGGTGCTGGTCATGCCGCCCAGGGATAACGCTGATCCGGTCGAGGAGCTGGCGCGGGTCAGCTTTGTGCGCTCGGTCAGCGATACCCAGAGCGACAGCCGTGAGCGTCAACAGCGTGAGGCCCCGGATCGTCCGCAGCCGCCTGACCAGCCACCGGTTCAACCGACGCCGCCGCAACCGCAGGTCAGCGCCAGCATGGATCTGAATATCAGCGTGCCGAGTTTGCCCACGCAGATTCAGGTCAGTAGCGCGCCTTCGCTGGAAGGCCTGACCGCGGCCGAAGCTGTGCCGCAACCAGAAGCGCCCGCCCCGGCTGCAGCGCCTTCGGTGTCCGAACCTTCCGTCTCTGAAGAAGTAACGCCGTTGACTGATGTGCCGCCGAACTACCCGCAGCGTGCGCTGGCCTCCGGCATCGAGGGTGAAGTGACTTTGGCGTTCACCATTACCGCAGACGGCCGGGTTGATAATTTGCGTGTTACCGACGCCCAGCCGCCGGGTGTGTTTGATCGTGAGGCGCGCCGTGCTGCGAGTCGCTGGCGCTTTGCGCCGCGCCGGGAAAATGGCCAGGCGGTCGCGCGTGAGGCGACCAAAACCCTGTATTTCCGCCTGGATGGAGGCCGCTGATGCGTCGTTTACTCGCGGTAGTGTTGGTGGTGTGCTGCACTGCGGTCCAGGCGCAGACGATCAATCCGGCTGCCTTCAATGCACTGAATGACGCCCAGCAGGCTCAGCAGCGTGGTGACTTCGGCGCCGCCGGCACCCGCTTACAACAAGCGTTGCAGCAAGCCGACGATGGCAGCATCGAGCAGGCATTGTTGGAGCAGCGCCTGGGTTATCTGGCCATTGCCCGCGATCGCAACGCGGAAGCCATCGAGTGGCTGCGCAAGGCCTTGAGCCGCGAGCAATTGGATGCCACCGCGGCCAGTCAGGACCGGCGCAATCTGGCGCAACTGCTTGCAGGCGAAGGTCGCGCGCGGGAAGCCGTCAGTCTGTTGGAGGTCGAACTGGCGGCGGGCGCCTTGTCCAGGGAGAACCGGCGCTTGCTGGTGCAGCTGTACAACCAGTTGGAGCAGTACAGCAAGGCATTGCCCCTGGCGGAACAAGTGGTACGCGAAGAACCTGGGGTGGACGCAGTCTGGTATCAACTGCTGGTCGGCATGAATTATCGCCAGCAGCGCTATCAAGCCGCAGAACGCTGGCTCAAGGTATTGTTGCAGCGCGAGCCTGGCAACGCTGAATACTGGCGGCAACTGGCGGGTGTGCAAAGTCTGGACAAACGCCAGCGTGCTGCCGCAGGTACGCTGCGCCTGGCCTATGAAGGGGGCATTCGCTTTGCCGCCCAGGATCTGGATAATCTGGTCGCGCTGCAGGTCAACGCAGGCGCGCCTTGGCAGGCTGCACGGCTTCTGGAGGCATTGCTCAGTCGGCAGTTGTTACCTGCCAATGCGGCGCGTCAGGAGCGCCTGGCACAGCTCTGGCAGCAGGCTCGGGATCATGAGCGCGCCAAGGCGGCCTGGACCGCGCTGGCGCGCAGCTCAGGCAGCGCTGCTCACTGGCTGCGGGTTGCCGCCATCCAGCTGGATCAGGGTGAGTGGGACGAGTTGCTCAGCAGTGTTGAACTGGCTCGGCCTGCGGCCAACGCCGAACAGCGGCGCATGCTGAATCAGTGGGCTGACTACGCGCGCCAAGCGCAGGAAGAAGGCTGACAAGGGCTTGCTAGCGCCTGCTACCGCCCGGCAGCCAGCCCAATCAACAGACAGGATTCAGTAGGTGTAGGGCTCAATGCTGGCTTCGGCAATCTTGTAGCCGGCATTGGCCAGATCGCTTTCCACCGCCTCCACCTGCATGGCGCCGGTAATCCAGAAGGGCTGGTACAGCGCTTCCAGCTTGATACCGGTTTCGCTTTGCACGTAGACGATCTGGTTGGAAGGCGGTGGCGGCACGTGAATGCAGGCGCCGAAGTAGGGCACCAGCAGGAATTCGTTGACCACACCCTGTTCATTGATACCCAGCGGTACTATGTAGCCGGGTAGCTTGACCTCGCGCCCATCAAGCTCGGCCACCACCGGTGCGGCGGGCTCCATCTGCACCGCCGGATCACCAAACTCTTCATCGCTCAGGGTGTCGGCCAGCGCGGACAGGTCATGCGTTGGCTGCGGCATGCCCATCATGTCGCGCGCCTCCGGGGGCACCAGATCGCCCCAGGTCAGCTCTTCAACCGCCAGCGCCGGCAAGGCGGTGACTGCCATCAGCGCAGCGCCGATCAGCGCGATACAAGTACGCATGAAATACCTCATCAGGTTCGAATCGACAGGCCATCGACCAGTGACTGGCGATAGGCGCGCCAGGCCGGCACGCTGCCCATCAGAATGCTGGCCAGTAGAATAGCGCCCAGCAGCGTCCATTCATATAACCCGGGCGGCGTAATGGCAATAAATAGCCCGTACTGCGAGAGTATCAGCGGTTGGCCAATCCACAAGCCCAGGTAGAGCAGGCCCAAACCCAGAAGGATGCCGCCCAGTGCCAGGCTGGCAGCTTCGAGCAGCAGCAGCGCAAATACATGCCGCGGCCGCGCGCCCACCGAGCGCAGTATCGCCATCTCCCGGCGGCGTTCGTTCAGGCTGCTGAGGATCGCCGTGAGCATACCCACCAGACCGGTCAGGACTACGAAGATCGATACGATAAACAGGGCTTTTTCTGCCATGCCGAGCAGGCTCCAGAGTTCCTGTAGAGCAACGCCGGGTAACACCGCCTGCAGTGGTTCGCGGCTGTACTGATTGACGTCGCGCTGCACCGCGAAGGTGCTTATGCGGTTGTTCAGCCCGAGCAGTATCGCGGTGATCGCCTTGGGCGTCAGGTCCATCTCACGGGCCTGGTCAGCACTGACGGCCGCAGATCCGCGCGCGGGCATGCCTTGCTGCCAGTCCACGTGCAGGGCTTCCATACCCTCCAGGCTGATATGAATGGTGCGGTCTACCGGGGTGCCGGTGCGGGCCAGAATGCCACTGACCTGAAAGGGCTTGTCGGCGTGATCAACAAAGCTGACCGCGCCGGTACCGTGCGCCAGGACCAGTTCGGTGTTCAGCTCATAACCCAGCTCGCGGGCAATATCGGCGCCAATCACCGCATCGTAGAGATCATCAAAGCGCTCGCCGGCAGAGAAGCTCAGTGCTTGATTGCGGCCATATTGATAGTGATCGAAATAGCCCTGGCTGGTGCCCATGACCTTGAAGCCACGGTGCGAATCGCCCAGGGAAATGGGTATCGCCCAATCTACCCGAGGGTGGTCAGCGAAATGCTGATAGCTGTCCCAGCGCACGTTGTTGGTGGCATTGCCGATGCGAAATACCGAGTACAACAGCAACTGCACCGAGCCGGAGCGGGCGCCGACGATAAGGTCGGTGCCGGAAATAGTGCTGGCAAAACTGCTCCGCGCTTCGGTACGAACCTTTTCCACCGCCAGCAGCAGGGTGACGCTCAAGCCAATGGCAATCACCGTCAGCAGGGCTGAAAAGCGCCGATTACCCAGGCTCTTGATGGCTAGTCGCAATAGATACATCAAAGCACCTCCACTGACTGGGCGGCCAGATTGATATCGCGTAGCGACAGCGCGCGGTCAAACAGCGGCTCCAATGACGCATCGTGGCTGACGAACAGCAGGCTGCTGCCGGCGGCAGTGCACTCGGCAAACAGCAATTTCAGGAAGGCCTCGCGGCTGTCCGCGTCCAGCGCCGAGGTCGGCTCATCGGCAATCACCAGTTCGGGGCTGCCGATCAATGCCCTGGCGGCCGCGACGCGCTGCTGTTGGCCGATGGACAGCTCGTTGACCGAGCGCTCCAGCAAGGCGTCGTCGGACAAGCCCAGACTATGCAGCAAGTGCAGCGCTGCAGTTGGCAGACTGTCGTGGCGCTGCAAGGCGCGGTCCCTGCGGACCCGGGAAAAGTGGCAGGGCAGGGTGACGTTTTCCACAACCGACAGGTACGGCAAGAGGTTGAACATCTGGAAGATGTAGCCGGTGTGATCGGCGCGAAACCGATCCCGGCGAGCAGCAGACATGTCAGCCATGTTCTTGCCCAGCAGGGTAATGCGTCCGCTGTCAGGCAGATACACCCCGCCCAGCAGCCCGAGCAGTGTGGTCTTGCCACTGCCGGAAGGGCCCTTGAGGAAGATGCGCTCCCCGGCCATCAGCTGAAACTGCGGGATGTTCAGTAGGGTAGGCTGTCCGGGCCAGGCGTAGGTTGCGCCGTCCAGATCAATGATAGAGGCATTCATGGCGTTAACTGGGCTCACGGAGGAACGACAAGCCTATCAGCGATAGGCCGGCACGCCTACCGGTTGCGGGCAGGCGTGGTGGAGGATGGCGCGTATCAGAAGCGGATCAGATTCTGCGCCGCAGTCAGTTCGCCGCCCTGTTGACCTTGCGGACCAATGGCCTGCAACAACAAGCGCTCGGTGCCGGGGAACGCGCTGAACAGGGCAACCTGAATCTGATCAAGTTCGGCTGGTTGCGTGCAGGTGAAATGGAAATGCGCCTCGATATCCGAATGCGCGTCTGCTGCTTCAGCGTGGTCATGGTCGTGACCGTGGTCGTCAGCCACCGCGTCGAACAGCGGACTCTCCAGCTCAACTTCAGCAAGGCTGCAGCCAGCGGCGGCTGGGAATACAAACAGCTGCTCAGCGTTGGTCAGTTGCTCACGCAGGGCGATGACCTTGGCCTTGTCTGCCTCGGTTGTGGGCATATATTCGAAGCCCAGCAGGTTGTCGGCAGGTGAATCCAGTTCGATGGTCACTTCGTCACCATCGACCACCAGATTCAAGGAAGCGACGCCGTGCTCGTGGGCGCCGAGACTGCCGTGGTCGTGGTCGTGTTTCTCTTCGTGTTTGTGCTCGTCGTGGTCATGATCAGCATGGTCGTGGGCGACGCTGGCAAACGACAGGCTTGCCAGCAAGCTGCCAAGGATAAACGGGGTAGGGCGCATGGTAAGCCTCGCGAGATGGGTAAAATTAGAAGGATAAATTCGATAGAACGTTATCTTATTACGTTTACTCGTGTGGGCCAAGCCCATGCTGATTGGCACCGGCTGAACCGGCGCCGATTTTATTGCAGCAGTTGTCAGTAAAGGGCCTGGTAAAGCTTGCGGCGGTATTGGGTTGTTAGAGGGTGTGTGCTGCCGAGCAACTCGAACACCTGAAGCAAGGTGCGTTGCGGGGCATTGTCGGCGTAGCTGCGATCTTGCTGGAAAAGGCTTATCAGGTGCGCCAGAGCAAGCTCGTAATCCTGATGGGCCAGCTTGATGATAGCCAGTTGGAAGGTCGCCTCACTGTCCTGGGGCGTGAGGCGCAGGGCTTCAATCAGGTGCGACTCCGCCGGGAAATCGCGTGCCTGGCGCATAAAGCCCAGCTCCGCACGCAGGCTCTTGATGGCCGCACGGTGTTTTTCGCCTTCGCTAACGTCTCCCAGGACTTGCTCCGCTTCATCGAGTTGATCATCCAGGCCCAGTGCGCGTACCAGTAACAGGCGCAGGTCGTCAGTAGGTTCGCTGGTCATGCCTTGTTGCAGAAGCGTAATGGCCGGTTTGGGGTTGCCGCCTGCCAACAGGGCGTGGACCTGCTCGGTTATATCGGTTGTAGCGTCTTCCGGCTGTTCAGCCGCCGGCAGGCTGACATGCGGCTCAAGCAGAGCGCGGATGGCGCTTTCCGGCTGAATGCCAGCAAACCCGTCAACGGGTTGGCCGTCCTTGAACAGCACCACTGTGGGCAGGCTGCGAATACCAAAGCGTTCGCTCAGGCCGGCCTGTTCATCGCAGTTCACCTTGGCCAGCAGCAGTTCGCCGGAAAACTCTTCGGTAATTTTCGCCAGCATCGGCATAAGCGCCTTGCAGGGTGCGCACCATTCGGCCCAGAAATCCACCAGCACCGGCTTATGGAAGGAATTCTCCAGCACGTAGCGGTCGAAGGTGTCTTCGGTCACATCGAAAATATAGGCTGACTGGCTCATGGTTTGTCCGTCAAAGGAAGAATCAGGCGATAGTGGGGTTGGCAGTTGCTTAAATCAAGGCTGAGTAGCGGCGTACAAGGCTACCTCTCGGAATGCCAGGGGTTCACCCAGATCGGGCCAGGTCTGGCCCTGCAATGTGGCTAGCCGTGTATAGCGTGAGTGTTGCAGGTTTCGCACCCGGGAATCGGCCAGAATGACCTGGGGTGCACGCTGGCAGAAATGCTCCAGAAACACGTGGTTCTCGCTGTCGTAAAGTACATCCGCAGCGATGACCAGGTCGATCTCGCCAGTCACGGCAAAGTAATCCGGGGCCAGGGTCAGAGGCACGCCGTTCAGCTGTGCATTCAAAGCGCTGGCCATTTGCGCCTGAGGGTCAAGATCACAGGCAATGCTTTGCTGCGCGCCGGCGATGGCGCAGGCAATGGCGACAATGCCCGAACCACTGCCAAAATCCAGTATCCGTTTGCCACGGACCTGTTGCGGGTTATCAAGTACCCAGCGGGCCAGAGCAAGGCCGCTGCCCCAGCAAAAGCTCCAATAGGGTGGCTGCTCAAGCAGTTGCCGTGTTTCCTCACTGCTGAAGGCGCGATTCAGGTTGGCCGGATCAAGCAGCCAGAGCTGCAGTTCCGGCAAGCCCGGCAGCCGGGTGGTTATCAGTTGGGCATCAGATAGAACCTGATGCAGGTCGGCGTTCAGGGCGGCGAGCGTCATGGGATAGTCCGCAGTGGCAGGTGGGCTATTGTAACGTCTGGGCTGGCCTGGGCGCAGCCGCTCAAGCTTGCAAAGTGGCGCGCAGACGGCTGTGCAGGAACTCGATCAGGGTGCGTGTCGCCAGGGTTGGGTAGAGGTTGGGTGCGGTCAGCAGATACAGATGATCGCCCCAGGCGCTGACGCGCACGCGCTGGTCGGGCAGCAGCCTTAACAGCTCGCCGCTATCCAGTTCCTGCTGCACGCTGTAGAGCGGCAGTAGTGCGCAGCCAATACCGGTCACGGCCGCCCTTTTGAGGAACAACATGTCTTCGGTTTGCAGGCGCGGGCGAACGGTCAGCTTTCGGGTTTCCCGGCCGTCGAACAGCTCCAGCGACAGGCGCTGGTCAGGTACATTGACGCTGACCATATGCAATTGCAGCAAGTCCTCTGGCTGCTGTGGCGTGCCATGCGCGTGCAGATAAGCCGGGCTGGCGCAAAGTGCCCAGTCAACCGGACCCAGATCGCGCGCCACCAGCGTGTCGGGCGGAGTTGAGGTAACACGGATGGCAACGTCGATTTCAGCAGCCACCAGATCGAAAATACGGTTGCTGAACGTCAGCTGCAGGCTCACCTCAGGGTAGAGGCCGGCAAACTCCAGCAAAAGCGGGCCGACTACTTGCTGCCCCAGCGCAACCGGCACGCTGAGCCTGATGTGCCCGCGCAGATTTTTGCCCAGGTCGTCCACCGTGGCTTGCAGCGCATTCAGCTCTTGAATGATGCGTGCAGCATGCTCGTACAGCGCCCACCCTATCTGGGTAGGTTCAACCCGGCGCGTGCTGCGCCGGAACAGCTGCACCTGGATGCTCTGTTCCAATGCCTTGAGCCTGCGGCTGACGTGCGAGCGCGAGGTGCCAAGACGGCGCGCGGCGTTGCTCATGCTGCCGGCTTCGACAATGGCGCAGAGGAGCTGCAGGGTTTTGATATCCACCTATTGTTGCCTATTTGTAAACAGTTTGGGCTGGTTGGCGGATATTGTAGATCAACCAGCCAGCTTCTATAGTCCAGGCACGTAAAATTCCGCAGCACCCCTGACTTGGTCCAAGGAGAACAACAATGAGTCTTCCCCGCGTTCTGCAAAACTCACTCAAACTGCCGGTGATCTGCTCGCCGCTGTTTATCATCTCCAACCCTGACCTGGTGATTGCCCAGTGCAAGGCCGGCGTGGTCGGCTCATTTCCGGCGCTCAATGCCCGGCCCGCCGAGGAGTTGGAAGTATGGCTGCAGCGCATTACCAGCGAGCTGGCCGAGTACCAGGCGGCGAATCCGGAAGCGGTGGTAGCGCCCTTTGCGGTCAATCAGATCGTGCACAGCAGTAACGACCGTCTACAACACGACGTGGAAATGTGCGTGAAATACAAGGTGCCGATCATCATTACCAGTTTGCGCGCACCTGATGACGTAGTTGGCCCGATCCACAGCTATGGCGGCCTGGTCTTTCACGATGTGATCAACGTCAAGCACGCGCGCAAAGCCATTGAGGCGGGCGTCGACGGACTGATTCTGGTCTGTGCTGGCGCTGGCGGCCATGCCGGGCAGCTCAGCCCCTTTGCGCTGGTGTCTGAAATTCGCGCTTTCTACGATGGCCCGATCATCCTTTCCGGTGCCATCAGCAAGGGCGAACAGATTCTGGCTGCGCAGGCCATGGGCGCCGATCTGGCGTATATGGGGACCCGTTTCATTGCTACCAAGGAAGCCAATGCCGACGCTGCCTACAAGCAGATGCTGGTGGATACCAGTGCCGATGACATCGTCTACAGCAACCTGTTCACCGGGGTGCACGGCAACTATCTCAAGCCCAGCATCCAGAACGCCGGGATGGACCCGAACAACCTGCCTGAAGGCGACAAGAGCAGCATGAAGTTCGGCTCTGGCGGCAGTAACAAAAGCAAGGCCTGGCGCGATATCTGGGGCGCTGGCCAGGGCGTGGGTAGCATCGCCGCGATCACCAGCACAGCGGACGCTGTTCGCCAACTGGAGGACGAATACGCCAGTGCCCGTGCGCGTATGCAGCAGATTGCCAGCCCCTACGGTGAGCAGTCGTGACCGCGCAACTGATCTGCGGTGATCTGCAGCGCAGTGGTGAGCAGGTTGCGCAGCGCGCCTTGCAACTGGCCGGCGGCCTGGCGCGGCTGGGGGTTGAAGACGGCGACGTGATCGCGGTGATGCTGCGCAACGGTCCAGCCTTTATAGACGCGATCCAGAGCTGCCAGACAGCCGGCTGCTTCTACTGCCCGGTCAACTGGCATTTCAAGGCGGATGAAGTGGCCTTTCTGCTGCAGGATTCCGCAGCCAAGGTGTTTCTGGTTGAAGCTGATCTGCTGGATGATCTGATAGGCATTATCCCTGACGGGGTGGTGGTATTGGTCAATGGCGGTGATGGCGTCGTGCGCACCGTTCACCTGGATTACGAAGCCTGGCTGGCCGAACAGCCACCTTACAGCGGTGAGCCACGCACGCCACGTGCGCATATGGCCTACACTTCCGGCACTACTGGGCGACCAAAGGGCGTCAAGCGCATTGCGCCGCCAGTAGAAGAGCGGGAAGCCATGGCCGCAGCCATGCGCGAGTTGTCGCGCGCCGCCTGGGGCATCGAGCCTGGTGTACGCACGTTGGTGTCGGCGCCTCTCTATCACAGCGCCCCCAGCTCCTTTGCCCAGCAGTCGATTTTGCAGGCGGAGTTGATGGTGGTGATGCCGCGCTTTGACGCCGAGCAGACGCTGGCGCTGATTGAGCAATACCGCATTGATACGGTGTTTCTGGTCCCGATCATGTACGTGCGGCTGTTGCGGCTGCCAGAGGAAATCAAGGCAAAGTACGATCTGTCCTCGGTGCGTTTTGTTGCCTCTACCGGCGCGCCTTGCGCTCCGGATGTGAAGCTGGCGATGCTCGACTGGTGGGGTCCGGTGATTTATGAGACCTACGCCTCCAGTGAAACCGGCATGATTACCATCCAGGATCCGGCCTCTGCGCGCCTAAAGCCGGGAAGTGTGGGCTTGCCGATTGGCCAGACGCGTATTCGTATTATCGATGAGCAGGGTAATGACTGTGCGCTGGGCGAGCCGGGCGTGATCTATGTGCGCCAGCCGGCCGTACCGGACTTTACCTATCTGAACAACGACGAGGCCCGAGCCAAGGCCGGGTTGGACGATCTGGCGACCGTGGGTGACATTGGCTACCTTGATGAGGACGGCTACCTGTTCATCTGCGACCGCAAGTCAGACATGGTCATTTCCGGCGGGGTCAACATCTACCCGGCAGAAATAGAGCATCAATTGATCACCCTGCCAGGGGTTTTGGACTGCGCAGTGTTCGGGGTGCCGGACGCCGAATATGGCGAATCCCTGGTAGCGGTAGTCGCCACAACCGATCCAGCCTTGAGCGAAGAGCGGATAAAAGACGTCATTCGCCAGCGCATGGCCGGTTACAAGACCCCGCGGCAAGTCCACCTGGTTGCCAGTCTGCCACGTGACGACAACGGCAAAGTAGCCAAGCGCAAGCTCAAGGATGCCTACTCCAGCACGGTGGCTGGCTGACTTTGCTGAAGTAGCGGCTGCGTAGATACATAAAGGCCACAAACCCCGGGTGCGCCGGTCATTTAACCCCGGCGCACATCGGAGTAAGATGTGCCGCGCATGCCCAACAGGAAGTCTGCTATGCATTGTCCCTTCTGTGGTGCCAATGACACTAAAGTAATCGATTCGCGGTTGGTAGCCGAAGGTGACCAGGTGCGCCGTCGGCGCGAATGTCTGGCCTGCCAGGAACGCTTCACTACCTTTGAAACCGCTGAACTGGTGTTGCCGCGCCTGATCAAGGGCGACGACCGTCGCCAGCCCTTTGATGAAGACAAGCTGCGCGCCGGCATGCTACGGGCACTGGAAAAGCGCCCGGTGAGTGTCGAGCAGATCGAGGCCGCCATCGGCCATATCAAGCATCGCCTGCGCGCCACCGGTGAGCGTGAGGTCAAGGCCATGGTGGTTGGCGAGATGGTCATGAACGAGCTCAAGCAGCTGGACGAAGTAGCCTATATACGCTTTGCCTCGGTGTACCGCCGCTTCCAGGATCTGAATCAATTCCGCGAGGAAATCGAGCGCCTTTCACGGCGTGACAAGGATGAATCGGATGTCTGAGCAGGCGATCCTCGACAGCCGCATGATGGCCCGCGCACTGCAACTGGCATACAAAGGGCTGTACACCACTGAACCCAACCCGCGCGTTGGCTGCGTGTTGGTGCTGCAAGGCGAGGTGGTTGGCGAGGGCTGGCATGTCCAGGCTGGTGAAGGGCATGCGGAGGTCAATGCGTTGGCCCAGGCTGGTTCGCGTGCGCGCGGCGCCACCGCCTATGTCACCCTGGAGCCCTGCAGCCATACCGGCAAGACGCCGCCCTGCGCTGAAGCCTTGATCGAGGCTGGTGTGGCGCGTGTTGTGGCGGCCATGCAGGACCCTAACCCGCTGGTGTCAGGAAAGGGTCTGGCGCGGCTGCAAGAGGCGGGTGTCGAGGTTGAATGCGGCCTGCTGGAAGCCGAGGCGCGGGCGCTTAATCCGGGTTTTATCAAACGTATGCAAACCGGCATGCCGTTTGTGCGGATCAAATTGGCCATGAGTCTGGACGGCCGTACTGCGATGGCCAATGGCGAAAGTCAGTGGATTACCGGCCCGGATGCCCGTGCCGATGTGCAGCGTTTGCGAGCACGCAGTGGTGCAGTAATCAGTGGCGCCGACGCGGTACTGCAGGATGATTCTGCGTTGACGGTGCGCGCAGCAGAGCTGGGTCTGCCCGAGGCAGAAGCCGCCGCGGCCGCCGCGCGGCAGCCATTGCGGGTGTTGGTTGACGGTCGCTTGCGCGTGCCCCTGGAAAACCGTCTGTTCCGCGAAGCCGGGCCGTTGCTGGTTGCCTGCCGGCTATTGCGTGGTCGCGTGCAGGGCTATGTGTTTGCTGGCGCTGAGTTGCTGACCCTGCCGGATGCCGCCCAGGAGCACGTGGATCTCAAAGCGCTGTTGCAGGAACTGGCGAAAAGAGGCTGCAATGAAGTGCTGGTCGAGTCGGGTGCGTCCCTGGCGGGCGCTTTCCTGAATGCCGGGCTGGTAGATGAAATAGTGGTGTATATGGCGCCAAGGCTGCTGGGCAGCCGGGCGCGACCCTTGTTGGAATTGCCCTTCGATAATATGGCTGAAGCCATGCAACTCGATGTGACTGACATGCGGGTTGTCGGCCGTGATTGGCGAATCACGGCGCGACCGGTTTTCCCTTCCTGAGAGTGTTTCATCATGCAAATGGCAGTTCAGTGGTTGCTGGTCCTGATGGCAATAGCGGCTTTTCTGGGTGTGGTGCTTGAAGAGCTGATTCACGTCAACAAAGCCAAGGTCGTGCTGTTTTTTGGCGCCCTGGCCTGGATGCTGTTGTTTATCGCCGCCCCCGACGAGGCGTTCCGCAGCGAGGTAAATGAAGCGCTGACGGAAAACATTACCGATATCGCCAGCCTCTGGCTGTTCCTCCTGGCGACCATGACCTTTGTTGCTTATCTGAACAAGAAGGGTCTGATTGAAAACATCATCTACAGCATTCTTCCCGGTCAGATCACCGAGCGAAAGCTGCTGTTTCTGACCGGTATATTCTGCTTCGTGTTCTCGTCGATTGCCGACAACATCACTGCAACGCTGGTCTCGGTGGCGCTGGTGCTCAGCCTCAAGCTCGAACTGCGTAAAACCCTGAGGTTTGCCACGCTGGTCGTGTTTGCGGTGAACTCCGGTGGTGTGGCGATGATTACTGGTGACGTTACCACCCTGATGATCTTCCTTGCCGACAAAGTGGAAATTACCCATTTGTTGTTGCTGGCGCTGCCGGCTTTTATGGCAGTGATGTTATTGGCAGCACTGCTGTCGGTGGGCCTGAGTGGCGAGGTGGTGATCGAGAAAGGCGCGCTGCAACCCGTGCGCGGTGTTGACCAGGTCATCGGGCTGGTCTTTCTGCTGACCATTGTCGGTACCATTCTGGGCAGCCTGCTGTACTCGATTCCGCCTGTGCTGACCTTCCTCACCGGTCTGGCGCTGATGTTTTTGATTGCACGGTTTTTCAACGAAGATATCGAGAATGATCCAATTCTTGAGTATGTGCGGGCTATCGAATTCGAGACATTGCTATTCTTCCTGGGCGTGCTGCTGCTGGTCGGCATGTTGCAGTTCATCGGCGTCCTGCAAGGCCTGACTGCCCTGTATGACGTAGTTCCGGTGATGCTCGCCAACTTCCTGATGGGCATGTTGTCGGCGTTGATCGACAACGTTCCCTTGACGGCTGCGCTGTTGAAATCCGACCTGCAAATGGGCACTGCCGAGTGGATGGGGCTGACTTATGCTGTCGGAGTAGGGGGTTCATTGCTTATAATCGGGTCCGCTGCGGGCATTGTTGCTATGAGCAAACTGCCCGGCCTGACCTTTATGACGTACATGCGCAGTTTCGGCCTGCTGTTTATCTCCTTCACTTTTGGTTTTTTTGCGGTGTATGGAGTGGGACTGCTGGTCAGCTGAATGGACCTTTTCAAGTAAGCGAGACGCACCGATGTTCACAGGCATTATCGAAGCAGTTGGCCATATCCAGCGCATGCAGCCCCGCGGGGGAGATGTGCGTTTGTATGTGACAACCGGCAAGCTGAGTCTGGATGACGTCAAGCTGGGTGACAGCATTGCGGTCAATGGGGTTTGCCTGACCGCAGTGGAACTGCCGGGTGACGGCTTCTGGGCGGATGTCAGCCAGGAGACCATCCGCCGTACAGCGCTGTCGCGGCTCAAGGAAGGCAGCAGGGTCAACCTGGAAAAAGCCCTGACGCCGTCATCGCGGCTCGGCGGGCATCTGGTCAGCGGCCACGTCGATGGCGTGGGGAAGGTGCTGTCCATGAACGAGGACGCCCGCTCCTGGCATTTCCGTATCGAGGCGCCAGCCGGCCTGGCGCGCTATATCGCCGAGAAGGGTTCGATTACCGTCGATGGCATCAGCCTGACCGTCAACAGTGTTGATGGCGCTGTGTTCGATCTGAATATCGTGCCGCACACCATGCAGGAAACCGTCATGGGGGACTACCAGGTCGGCAGCCCGCTGAACCTGGAGGTCGACCTGATCGCGCGCTATCTGGAGCGCCTGCTGATGGGTGACAAAGCCGCCGAGTCCAGCGCTGGCAGCAGCACGCTAAGCATGTCCTTTCTGGCCGAAAACGGCTACCTGAAGTCCTGATCAACGAGCCCGGGAGGGCCGTATGAAACTTAATACAATTGAAGAACTGCTGGAAGATATACGCGCCGGCAAGATGGTCATCCTCATGGATGACGAAGATCGCGAGAACGAAGGTGATCTGATCATGGCCGCGCAGGCCTGCCAGGCCGAACACATCAACTTCATGGCCCGTTACGGCCGTGGCCTGATTTGTATGCCTATGAGCCTGGAACACTGTGAGCGGCTGAAGTTGCCGCTGATGGTGCAGCGCAACAATTCCGGGTTCGGCACCAAGTTCACCGTGTCGATCGAAGCCGCGGTTGGCGTCAGCACCGGTATTTCTGCCGGTGACCGGGCACGCACCGTACAGGCGGCAGCAGCGCCTGGCGCAGTAGCGGATGACATCGTCAGCCCTGGACATATTTTTCCGCTGATGGCTCAGCCTGGTGGTGTGCTGGCGCGAGCCGGCCACACCGAAGCGGCCTGTGATCTGGCGCGCATGGGCGGGTTTGGTGAGTCGGGGGTGATCTGCGAGATCATGAATGACGACGGCAGCATGTCGCGTCGCCCGGAGCTGGAGGCCTTTGCGGAACAGCACAACCTGAAGATCGGCACCATCGCCGATCTGATCCACTACCGCTTACTCAATGAGCGCACCGTCAAGCGCATCTCCGAGCAGCCTCTGGAAACCGAGTTGGGCACCTTCAATCTGGTGACCTACCGCGACAGCCTGGAAGGCGCCGTGCATCTGGCACTGACCCTGGGCAAGCTGGAGCCCGAAGAGCCGACTCTGGTGCGGGTACATAACATGGACCCCTTGCGTGACCTGTTCATGGTCAAGCAACCAGAGCGCTGGAGTCTGCGCGCGGCCATGGCCAAGCTGGCAGAAGAAGGCCATGGTGTGGTGCTGTTGCTGGGCAATCAGATGGGCTCTGACGAGCTGCTGCACCACGTCAACCAGTTGGCCGGCACCGACACCCCGGAGCGTCAGCCCACGACCTACAACACGGTAGGTGCCGGTTCGCAGATTCTGCGTGACCTGGGTGTGCGCAAGATGCGCCTGCTGTCCAAGCCGATGAAGTTCAATGCCATATCCGGCTTTGATCTGGAAGTAGTAGAATACCTGCCCTGCGAATAAATACACCCGATCCACGACTGCGCCCGGTGCGCAGTCGGTTCTTTAAGAGAGAGACAACATGTCAGCTATACGTACCATCGAAGGCGATTTTATGGCGACCGAAGGCCGCTATGCACTGGTTGTTGGGCGCTTCAACAGCTTTGTGGTTGAGAGCCTGCTGTCCGGCGCCATTGATGCGCTCAAGCGCCATGGTGTGAAGGACAAGGACATCACCATCATCCGCGCGCCCGGTGCGTTCGAGATCCCCCTGGTGGTCAAGAAAGTCGCCGAGATGAAGCAGTTCGATGCCATCGTCACGCTGGGTGCAGTGATTCGTGGCGGTACGCCGCATTTTGAATATGTTGCCGGTGAGTGCGTCAAGGGCATTGGCAGCCTGTCTCTGGAATACGGCATCCCCGTTGCCTTCGGCGTATTGACCGTCGACAGCATCGAGCAGGCCATCGAGCGCTCCGGCACCAAGGCCGGCAACAAGGGCGCCGAAGCGGCCATGTCCGCCTTTGAGATGGTCAGCCTGTTCAAGCAGTTGGAGGCGAAGTGAGCGAGTCTGATTCCCAGCCATCCATACCCGGCAGGCCCAAGGCATCAGCCCGACGCAAAGCGCGCAGTCTGGCGCTGCAAGCCCTGTATGGTTGGCATGTGGCGGATTTACCGCTGTCTGACATCGAAGCTCAGTACCGCACGGACAACGATTTTGCCAAGGTCGATGGTGCCTATTTTCACGAGTTGTTGACCGGTGTTGGCAAAAACCTCACCGAGCTGGATGAATGCCTCGCCTCGGTACTGGATCGGCCGGTGAAAGAGCTCGACCCTATCGAACTCTCCACTTTGCGGATCGGTGTTTACGAGTTGATGCACCGCATTGATGTGCCCTATAAAGTGGTCATCAATGAGGGTATCGAACTGGCCAAGACCTTTGGTGCAACTGACGGACACAAGTACGTCAACGGTATCCTCGACAAACTGGCGCCGCGTCTGCGTAGCGCTGAAGTCAACGCGTCTCGACGCGGGCGCTGAAGGGTGCCGGCAGGAGGCAATCGCCATGCCGCTGGGTGAGTTTGACCTGATTCATCGCTACTTCCGGAGCTCAGCTCTGGAGGCGGCAGGAGATGTGCAGGCGGTGACCCTGGGTATCGGCGACGACGCCGCCCTGCTGCAACCCGACCCTTACAAGCACTGGGTCATCTCCACCGATACCCTGGTGCAGGGCGCTCACTTTCCCGACCATTACCTCCCTGCCGATCTCGGTTATCGCGCGCTCGCCGTGGCGGTCAGTGATCTTGGCGCCATGGGCGCGCGACCTCTGAGTTTTACCCTGGCCCTGACCCTGCCTGCTGCAGATGAAGCCTGGCTCGCCGGCTTCGCCGAGGGCTTGGCTCAGGCTGCTCAGGATCATCGTATCTGTCTGGTCGGTGGGGATACCACTCGCGGGCCGCTGAATATTGGTGTGACCGTAGTGGGGCAGGTTGAAGGGCGTAAAGTGGTGCGCCGCCAGGGCGCCCAACCAGGCGACCTGGTGTGTGTCGGTGGCCCGCTTGGCGATGGCGGCGCGGGCCTCGCCGTTGTGCTTGGCGAGTCTTTGCCTGAGCAACTGGGCCAGCATCAGCGCGAGTACCTTGCGGCGCGCTTCTGGCGGCCCCGGGCGCAATGCGATCTGGGTCTGGAGCTGGCGGGCATTGCCAGCGCTGGTATCGATATCTCCGATGGCCTGCTGGCCGATGCCGGGCATCTGGCTTCTGCCAGCGGTGTGGCGCTGCATATTCGAAGCAATGATCTGCCCTGTTCGGAAGCCCTGCGCGCATGGCCTGAAGCACAGCGCCTGACCTGGATGCTCGGCGGCGGTGATGACTATGTGCTGCTGTTTACCTTGCCGGTGGCCAGTCTGCCGGCGCTGGCGGTATGGCAGTCCCAGGGCTTTGCCGTCACCCCGATCGGCAAGGTGGTCGCAGGGCAGGGCGTGTGGCTGGATGACGGCCACACGCTGACCAGCATGGACCAGCCTGCTGGCTACCAACATTTCAAGGATAATCTATGACCGATCAGCAGCCGCACGCGCCCGCGTCCGTGTGGCGCAACCCTGTCCATTTTCTGGCCTTTGGTTTTGGCAGCGGGGCTATCCCCAAAGCCCCGGGCACCTGGGGCACGCTGGCCGCTGTACCCTTCGTTCTGCTCTGGCAGCAGTTGCCGCTGGCCGGCTACGTGGCGGTGCTGGTCGTGACCTTCCTGATCGGCATCTGGCTCTGTGACCGCACAGCGAAGGACATGGGCGTGCATGATCATGGTGGTATCGTCTGGGACGAGTTTGTCGGCCTGTGGCTGACCATGCTGCTCGCGCCTCCGGGCTGGCTCTGGCTGCTCGCGGGTTTTGCCCTGTTCCGGCTGTTTGATATCTGGAAGCCCTGGCCCATTGGCTGGGTCGACAAGCGCGTAGGCGGCGGCTTTGGCATCATGCTTGACGATATTCTCGCCGGTTTGATGGCCTTGCTGGTGCTGCTCGCTGCCGAGTGGCTAATCTGAAGGGACGCCTGTTCGCCAAGGAGTGCAACGCATGCCCCGATTCTCCCCCGCTGTCATAGGTGTGCTGGCGCTGTTCAGCGCTGCGGCTCTGGCCGAGCCCGCGGTCAGAGTGGTTGGCCTGTTTTCTGGGGCGGCCGTAGTCAATATTGACGGTCAGCGGCATATGCTGCGCATCGGTAAGCCGGGCCCGCAGGGGGTTGAGTTGCTGGCGGCTGACAGCCGCACCGCCACGCTGAGAATCAACGGCCAAGTGCGCGAGTTGGGTATGCAGCGTGAATATACCGAAGGCTTTGCCCAGCGCCAGACGCTGCAGGTAAGCATTCCCCGGGGCCCGGGCGGGCATTACCGGGTGACAGGTTCGATCAATGGGCAGATTGTGCCGTTCATGGTCGATACCGGCGCCACCAGTGTGGCGATGAACGCTTTTCAGGCCCAGCGGCTGGGCATCAATTACCGGCAGGTCGGTGTCGAGGTCCAGGCGACTACTGCCAGTGGTCAGGTGGCGGGTTACCGGGTAAAGCTGGACCGGGTCAAGGTCGGCGAGGTCGAGCTGGCGAATGTCGACGGGCTGATACTCGAAGGCGGCTTTCCCACGGAAGTGCTGCTCGGCAACAGCTATCTGAACCGCGTGCGGATGATCGATCAGAACGGCAGTCTGGTGCTGGAAACTCGCTAGAACCCGGCCCAGCGCCTCGGCGGCGCAAATGCCGCACCATTCCAGACGTGCTTTACATCGCCGCGAAGGCATTCTCCTGATAATATAGCTGCCCCTTATTGCAGCGGCTGTACAGGAGACCGGTGTGTCAGTCACCTTTGTTGCGTCATCCAAATTGCCCACCCGATGGGGTACCTTCACCATGCACGGCTTCCTGGAACAGGATACCGGCAAGGAACATGTGGTACTGACCATGGGCGATGTAGCCGACGGTCAGCCTGTGCTCGGCCGCCTGCATTCCGAGTGCCTGACGGGCGATGCCTTGTTCAGCCTGCGCTGCGATTGCGGTTTTCAGCTCGAAGCGGCCTTGCAGGCTATCGCCGAAGAGGGGCGCGGCGCGCTCCTTTATTTGCGTCAGGAGGGACGCGGTATTGGCCTGATGAACAAGATTCGTGCTTACCACCTGCAAGATGGTGGGGCGGATACGGTCGAGGCCAACGAACAGCTGGGCTTTGGCGCCGATCAGCGCGATTACGCGATCTGCCAGCCGATGCTTGCCCACCTGGGCATAACCAGTCTCAAATTGCTGACCAATAACCCACGCAAGGTCAAGGCGCTGGAGGGCTACGGCCTGAAAGTGACCGAGCGCTTACCGCTGGAGTTTGGTCTCAACCCGCACAACAGCAAATATCTGGCCACCAAGGCCGGCAAGCTCGGCCATATGCTGGGCAAAATGCACCAGGCGGAGGCAGAATAATGTTTGATTCACGACCACACTGGAAAGCCCTGCAGCGCAACTGGCGGATGCAGGCGGGCGTTACGCTGGGCCTGCCGATTGCCTTGGTGTGGTTTATTGGCGAGCAGGAAGGTGCCTGGCCTGAAGGTGCAATCCCGTTGTTTGTGGTGGGGCTGGCAACGCTCTTCCTGTCGCTCTGGCGCTTCCGGCTTTACAAGTCAGCGTTGATTGCCGCAGAAGCGCTGGGCGATAAGCCCGAGGCTGAGGCCGCCTGGGCCACGTTGCACAAGCAGCAACTGCTGGGGCTTTTGAATGCCAAGTTCCCGGCGTGGATGGGCATGCTGCTGTTTGTATGTACCAATGAGGTAGTACCGCTGATTCTGCTGGTGCTCGCCAGCATGGGCGTGATGCTGCTCTATCGTCCGCCTAGCGCCTGGGTGAAGTGATGCGCGCCGGCTGGCTGGCCGGCCTGTTGTTTTTTTGCCTAGCCCTTTTTAGCTGGCCCCTGGCCGCTTCGCCTCGAGTAGTCAGCCTGGCGCCTTTTCTCACCGACATGGTAGTGCAACTGGACGCGGTAGATCAGCTGGTCGGTGTGCTGGATGACGGCCAACTGCCTGCTGTACTGGATGCCGTACCCCGGGTTGGTAGTCACCAGAGCCTGTCCCGCGAGCTGATTCTGGCGCAACAGCCCGATCTGGTCCTGGCCTGGACCTCCGGTAACCCTCCCGAACTGTTAAGTGCGCTGGAAAGCTGGGGCATTCGCGTTGAGCGCTTTGATCCCCAGCGGCTGGCAGATATCGCCGACATGACCCTGCAACTGGGTGAACTGCTCGATGCCAGAGTTGAGGCAGACATCCTGCTCGCCGACTATCAAGGTCAGTTAACAGCGCTGCGGCGACCGCTCACAGACGATGCGCCCCAGGTATTTATCCAGCTTTGGAACGACCCACTTTATACCGTCAGCGACAATCAGTTGATCGGCGATGCATTGGAGCATTGCGGTGCCCGTAATGTCTTCGGTAGTTTGCCGATCCTGGCGCCGCAAGTTGGCCGTGAAAGCGTGCTGGCAGCAGACCCGGATATGATTGTGGTGCTGGATGATGGCCCCACAGACCAGCATCCCTGGCTCAGGCAATGGCAGCAGTTTCCGCAGATGCGGGCGGTGCGCAACGGGCAGTTGAAGGTAATGAAGGGTGATGTGTTGGTCAGGCCTACACCTCAGATAGTGCAGGGCGTGCGGGCGCTGTGCTCTCTGGTTGAGCCGCAGGCCGAGATGCGCCAGTAGCAGGCAGGTCATTGCAACCTGCCTGCTGTGGCAATATTAGAGGCTGGGTGTCCAGGTGGCAGATAGCATGGCCGTGCGTCCGCCTTCGCGGTAGCGGAATGGTACAGCCGCGAAGGTATCTGCATCAAAGGCGCTGCCGCGAGCCTGGTAGTAATCGCGATCCAGCAGGTTGTCCAGCGCGAGGTTGAAGCGCAGCTCCTCATTCGCGCGCCAGCTGCCGCGCAGCCCCAGCACAGCGTAACCGGGAATCCGGTTGTTGTTGTTCAGGTCGTCGTAGCTGTGGCTATTGACTGTCCAGCCAGCGCCCACGGTGAAGGCGTTGAAGCTGCGGTCCAGATCAAGGCGGAAGCTGTTCTTAGGGCGCCGTGCCAGGCGGTTGCCATCGTTGCCGCCGCCGCTGGCATTGCGGGCGTCTATCAGGCTGTAGCTGGCACTGGCCAGCCAACCGTACAGATCCTGCTGCAGGCTGGTCTCGAAGCCGTTGATCCGCGCCTTGTCGATATTTTCCGGGCGGAAAGGATCACTGCTGCCGGCCTGGTTCCCGTCCAGCGCGTTATTGGTAACGATGGCGTCGCGGATCTCTGTGCGATATACCGCCGTTTCCAGGCGCGTGCTGGGCGTCAGTTGCGAGCGCCACTGGAGTTCGTAGCTTTGCGCCGTCTCCGGTTTGAGGTCAGGGTTTGCATAGACGGTGCAGAAGCCCATAAAGCAGCTATCGGGGTAATAGAGATCATTGAAAGTGGGTGCGCGGAACGCCTGGCTATAGGATAGGATCAGGTCGTTCTGCCCATCCAGATGCCAGGTTCCAGCGGCATTCCAGGTGTTTTCGCTGCCGAATTGCTGATTGCGGTCGTGTCGAACGCCTAGCTCGGTGGAGAACTGTTCGCCGTTGAAACGGTGCTGGGCGAAGGCTGCTCGGTTGATGCGGCTGTTGCGATTGAACTCGTTCGAGCTGTTCAGGCGGTCCTGGTACCAATCCGCGCCGAGTACCAGTGTTTGGGCGCTGTTCAGCTCCAGCGTGTTGATCCAGTTGGCCTGATCGCGATAGGTATTGAAGGTCGAGCCGCCATAGGGGTCTTCCGTTGTACGCCTGTCTTCCGTATGCCCGAGTTCAAAACGGCTGGTCCAGAGCGGGTTCAGCTGTGCTTCTACAAATGTGCTGGCGCTGGAGAGCTCGAATTCGTCCTGGGCAAAGGCCGCAGGCGAGAGCGAGTAGTCATATTCGGTGTCGCCAGACTGGCGCAGCCCGCTGATGCCCATTTGCACTCGCTCATTGAAACGATGCGAAAGGCTGAGGTTCACGGCTTTGTTGCGGTAGGCACTGTCCTGGCTGCCATCCAGTGTTGTGCGTTTGAAGCCTTCCGTTTCGTCCAGCGAGAGTCCCAGGTCCAGACGGGTCTTGGCATCTCCGCCAGAGACGCCAAGGCTGCGCTCTACGCGACCATGGCTGCCAACGCCTGCCGAAAGGCGTGGCTGCCAACCCGGTTCGCCCGCGCCGCGACGGGTAAATATCTGGATCACACCGCCGATGGCATCGGATCCGTAAATGGCAGAGCGGCCGCCACGAACCACTTCAACGCGTTCGATATTAGCTATATTCAGCAGTTCAAGACTGGCCAGGCCGCTGGAACTGCCAGAAATCCGCTGGCCGTCAACCAGCACCAGAGTCTGGGCGCTGGAGGTGCCGCGCAGGAACAGGCCGGTCAGCGAGCCGGGCCCACCGTTGCGGGCGATATGCAATCCCGGGACGCGTTGCAGCAGGGCGGGTACGTCGGCAGGTTGCAGGCGCTCGATGTCGGCACGGGTGAAGACGCTGCTGGCCGCTTGAACTTCACTGCGTTGCTGTTCGATACGAGATGCAGTCACTACAGTATCAGGCAGCCCCAGGCTGTTAGCCTGGGCAATGCTTGCCGCAAGCATGGCGGGCGCTAGGAAAAGGTACTTGTTCATCATGAATCCTCAAAAGAAAATGCTTTTGAGGAGGGCGAGAAGCCAGCGAAATCTGTCGTCAAACCGGAGGGACAGCCCTGCACTGACCGGGTGACGCCCTCCGCGACACCTCAGCTATGAATCCGCGCGCGCTGGAACACAGGCGTTCGGAGTCTTTCGCACAGGGCCGGTCTCCGGGCTCAGGATACGAATAATGCGGCCTTCCCATACGCGGACGTACAGTGGCTTTGTGCGCATTACCGACAGACCCATATCAAGGGGCTGTGATCCTTTACCGTTGCGGGGGCAGCGTCGGGGTTGCACCGACTTCCCGTTTCACCCTGTGGTTTGATGGCCGGCAGGGCACCCAGTGCGACTGGAAGCGGGATGGACTCTAGGGGCTTAGCGTCTGGCGGTCAAGTGCCGCAGACGCCAAGGGGCCTTGCGGGCCCCATAAATCAACCGTTGGCAGGTAGCCGCTGGCGAATGGCTGCTTCGATGCCGGCCGCGTCCAGGCCGCAATCGGCCAGCATTTCTGCAGGCTTGGCATGCTCTACGTAAGTATCGGGCAGGCCCAGGTTGAGAATCGTAACGGCCTTGCCCTGGTTCAGCAGCCATTCGTTAACGGCGCTACCGGCTCCGCCCATGATGGCGTTTTCTTCCAGAGTCACCAGCAGCTCATGGCTGTCTGCCAACTGCTGAATCAGCGCGCTATCTAGTGGTTTGACAAAGCGCATGTTGGCCACGGTAGCATCGAGTGCGTCAGCAGCCTTGAGCGCCTGGGCATGCAAGGTGCCAAAACACAGGATCGCGACCTTGCTACCCTGACGGGTGATCAGGCCTTTGCCGATGGGTAGTGGCTCCAGTGCCGCGTCGATCGGCGTTCCCGGGCCGGTGCCCCGCGGGTAACGCACGGCGGCGGGACCGTCGTGCAGAAACCCGGTAGTGAGCATCTGACGGGTTTCATTTTCGTCGGCGGGTGCCATGATCAACATGTTTGGCAGGCAGCGCAGAAACGACAGGTCAAAGCTGCCGGCATGGGTCGGACCATCTTCACCGACCAGGCCAGCCCGGTCGATGGCGAAGAGCACGTCCAGATTCTGCACGGCCACATCATGGATCAACTGATCATAGGCGCGCTGTAGAAAAGTCGAGTAGATGGCCACGACCGGCTTTGCGCCCTCGCAGGCCATGCCCGCAGCCAGGGTGACGGCATGTTGTTCGGCAATGGCTACGTCAAAATAGCGGTCCGGATACTTCTCGCTGAAAGCGATCAGGTCCGAGCCTTCTTTCATCGCCGGGGTAATGCCCACCAGGCGTTGGTCTTCGGCGGCCATGTCGCATAGCCATTGGCCGAACACGTTCGAGTACTTGGGTTTGCTGACGCCGTTGCTGGCCGGCTTGGGCTCCAGCTTGGTAATGGCATGGTAGCCGATGGGATCGGCCTCGGCAGGGGAGAAGCCCTTGCCTTTCTGGGTGACTACGTGCAGAAATTGCGGGCCTTTCAGCTCGCGCATATTGCCCAGGGTCGCGATCAGGGTCGGCAGATCGTGGCCATCGATGGGCCCGATATAGTTCCAGCCCAGCTCTTCGAACAGGGTGCCGGGTACCAGCATGCCTTTGGCATGCTCCTCGGTCTTGCGCGCCAGTTCCCAGGCGGACGGGATTTTCGACAGAACCTTTTTGCTGCCCTCGCGCATATGCGAATAGGTGCGGCTGGAGAGAATCTTGGCCAGGTAGTTGGACATGCCGCCGACGTTGCGCGAGATCGACATGTCGTTGTCGTTGAGCACGACTAGCATATTGGCTTCCAGGTCCGAGGCATGATTCAGCGCCTCGAAGGCCATGCCCGCGGTCAGGGCGCCATCGCCAATCACCGCAACGGTCCGACGGTCCAGCCCTTGCAGCCGCGAAGCCACGGCCATGCCGAGCGCCGCGCTGATCGAGGTGCTGGAGTGGCCAACGCCGAAGGTGTCGTAAGGGCTTTCACTGCGCCGTGGGAAGGCGGCCAGACCGTCCTTCTGCCGCAGCGTGCTCATCTGCTCGCGGCGGCCGGTCAGAATCTTGTGCGGGTAGGCCTGGTGGCCCACGTCCCAGACGATCCGGTCTTCGGGTGTCTGATAGATATAGTGGAGGGCCACGGTCAGTTCAATTACGCCTAAACCAGCGCCGAAATGCCCCCCCGTCTGACTGACGGTCCACAGCAGGTAAGCGCGGAGTTCGTCGGCCAGTTCTGGCAGGCGATGTTCATCCAGCTCACGCAGGCGAGCAGTATCGTTCAGGCTGTCCAGCAGCGGCGTGCTGGGCCGTTCGCGGGGTATTTCGTGAAAGGTGCTTGGCATCAAACAGGCTCTGGGTGCCGTATGGCGTGGCAAGATTAAAACGGCAGTTTAACTGATGCGGCCCCGTAGCCCAACTAGCGTGTCCGGCTTAAAAATGCCTTTGCACAATAAAATCCGCTAATTGGCGCAGCCGCAGGCCCTTGTCGCCAAAGGGCTGTAGCGCTTCGACCGCCTGGTTGCGCAGCGAGTCAGCCAGGGCCCGTGCATTGTCCAGGCCGAGTAAGGCCGGATAGGTAGGCTTGTCGCGGGCGGCATCAGCACCTTGCTGTTTGCCCAGCACGCTGGTGTCGCTTTCGATATCGATGATGTCGTCCTGAACCTGGAACGCCAGGCCAATGCAGTGCGCATAGCGGCTCAGCGCCTGGAGCTGGCTTTCGTCAACCTGTTCGCTGGCCAAGGCGCCAAGCTGCACGCTGGCGCGAATGAGTGCACCGGTTTTGTGCTGGTGCATCTGCTCAAGCGTGGGCAGGTCCAGCTTCTCACCGACGGCGCCAAGATCGATAGCCTGCCCGCCGACCATGCCCGTGGGCCCGGCGGCGCAAGCTAGCAGGTCGATCATGCGCAGGCGAGTCTCGGGCTTCAGGTCCTGCGCCTGGGCCAGCCACTGAAAGGCCAGCGCCTGCAAGGCATCCCCGGCGAGAATCGCGGTGGCTTCATCATAGGCAATGTGGCAGGTCGGGTGGCCACGGCGCAGGTCATCATCGTCCATCGCTGGCAGGTCGTCATGAATCAGCGAGTAGGCGTGAATGGCCTCGACGGCAGCGGCAGCAACATCTGCCTGTTCCGCTCTGCCGCCCAGCGCTTCACAACAAGCGTATGCCAGCATGGGCCGTATGCGCTTGCCGCCGTGGGTTACGCTGTACCGTATCGCCGAAAACAGTTTTTCCAGTCTCGGCTCGCCGGTTTGCAACTGCTGATCCAGATGGGCATTGATACGTTGCCGGCAGGCGTCCAGATAGCTACCAAAATCGGTCATTCAGCAGGTCCGTCAAAGGGCTCGGTAGTCAGGTTGCCGTGCTGCTCAACCAGCAGTTGGACCTTCTGTTCGGCTTGGCTGAGTGCCTGTTGGCAATCACGGGTCAGGGACACTCCCTGCTCGAACGCCGTCAACGAGTCCTCCAGGCTGAGTTCGCCACTTTCCAGTTGCTCGACGAGCTTTTGCAGGTCGCCCAGTGATTGCTCGAAATCCACGGCAACTTTTTTCTTGGCCATGTTGGTACCTCAATAATCTTGCGAAAATGATCTTGCGAAATATAGCTGACGGACCGAGGCGCCTGGTGCACGGCAACCGGCTGAACATTACCCAAGGGTGATGGGCCGGTCAATCAGCTATAAGAGGGTATAAAAACAACCAGGTTCCGCCTGTCACGGTTGGCCAAAGCGGCCCTGAGCTTTTCTGGCGTCTCTGACCTGCCTGGCACGGCCTGCTAACGATGCATCGGGGTACTAAAAATCGCCCCAGAGTTGCTGGACCAGGGTCAGCGCTACTACGGGCGCCGTCTCGGTGCGCAATACCCGCGGGCCGAAGCGCGCTGCCTTGAAGCCACTTTGCTCGGCCTGCTTTATCTCGTCTGCGCTCAGGCCGCCCTCCGGACCAATCAGCAAGCCCAGGTGTGCAGGAGCGGCGAGGCTCGCGAGGCTTTGTTCCGTGCGGTGGTGCAGAACCAGTTTAAGGTCACAGGGTAAGTCTGCAAGCCAGGCGCCCAAGGCCTGAGGCGCATGTACCACCGGGATTACGCTGCGGCCACACTGCTCACAGGCGCTCACCGCAATCTGCTGCCAATGCGCCTGACGCTTGTCTGCCCGTTCACCCTGGAGTTTGACCTCGCAGCGCTCGGTAAACAGGGGTGTAATGTCGCTGACGCCCAGCTCTACTGCTTTCTGAATCGCCCAGTCCATGCGCTCCCCGCGTGACATGGCCTGGCCAAGATGTACCTTGAGCGGCGACTCCGGCAAGCCAGGCACTGCAGCGTCCAGGCGCACCCTGACCTCGCGCTTGCCTACCGCCAGTACTTCTCCGGGCCATTCCTGGCCGCTGCCGTTGAATATCTGCACCGGCGCGCCCGGTGCCAGGCGCAGAACGCGCCCAACATAGTGCGCCAGATTGTCTTCCAGCAGGCATTCGCCTTCAGCCAGCTTGGCGTCCAGATAGAAACGCGATACGCGCATGCGCTCAGTCCCGTGTAGCCAGTTGGATGCCTTCCCAGGCGACGCTGGCCAGGTGATCAATCTGATCTGGTGTGATCACGTAGGGCGGCATGAAATACACCACGCTGCCCAGCGGCCTGAGCAAGGCTTCATTTTTCAGCGCATGTTCGTAGACGCGAATGCCACGGCGTTCCTGCCAGGGGTAAGGCGTGCGGTTGGCTTTGTTCTGAACCATCTCGATGGCCAGGACCATCCCGGTCTGGCGCACCTCGGCGACGTGCGGGTGATCGGCAAAATGCGCAGTGGCTTTGCTCATATGCGCCGACAGTGCCTTGTTGGCCTCGATGACATTGTTCTGCTCGAACAAATCCAGCGTCGCCAGCGCGGCGGCGCAAGCCAGTGGGTTGCCGGTATAACTGTGGGAGTGCAGGAAGGCACGCATGGTGACGTAGTCGTCGTAAAAAGCCTCATACATCTTGTCCGTAGTCAGGCAGACGGCCATGGGCAGGTAGCCACCGGTGAGCGCTTTGGACAGGCACAGGAAATCGGGGCTGATATCGGCCTGCTCGCAGGCGAACAGGCTGCCAGTGCGGCCAAAGCCCACAGCAATTTCATCGTGGATAAGGTGCACGTCATAGCGATCGCAGGCTTCGCGCAGCAGTTTCAGATACACCGGGTGATACATGCGCATGCCGCCAGCGCACTGAATCAGCGGCTCAACGATCACGGCGGCAACTTCCCGATGGTTTTCTTCCAGTGTGCGCTCCATGTGCTCGAACATCTTGCGGCTGTGCTCTTCCCAACTGGCGCCGGGTTCGCGGTCATAACAATCAGGTGAGGGGACGGTGATCACATCCATCAACAAGGGCGCGTAGGTGTCCTTGTACAGCGCCACATCACCGACCGCGAGTGCCGCCAGGGTTTCGCCGTGGTAGCTGTTGGACAGGGTGACAAAGCGCTTTTTGTCGGGCTTGCCGGTATTGAGCCAGTAATGGAAGCTCATTTTCAGCGCCACTTCGATGCAGGACGAGCCGTTATCGGCATAAAAGCAGCGGGTCAGCGGGGCAGGGGTGATATTGACCAGGCGCTCGGACAGCTCGATCACCGGCTGGTGGCTGAAACCCGCCAGAATCACATGTTCCAGACTGTCGAGCTGATCCTTGACCTTCTGATTGATGTACGGATTGGCATGGCCAAAGATGTTGACCCACCAGGAACTGACGGCGTCCAGGTAGCGATTGCCTTCGAAGTCGTGCAGCCAGACGCCTTGGCCGCGCTGGATCGGTATTACCGGCATGTGCTCGTGATCTTTCATCTGGGTACAGGGGTGCCAGAGCACTGACAGGTCACGCTGCATCCATTGATTGTTCAAGCCCATAACTGCCTCGCCGTGATTGGAATGATCCGGCGATTGTACATCAGCGGCGGACGCTCTGCAGGGGTGGCCTACAGGGCTTTTAGCGGGTCCCGAACACCACCATGGTCTTGCCTTTGACGTTGATCAGGCCTTGTTCTTCCAGGCTTTTCAACACGCGCCCGACCATCTCTCTGGAGCAGCCGACGATGCGGCCGATTTCCTGGCGGGTCACTTTTATCTGCATACCGTCGGGGTGCGTCATGGCGTCGGGCTGTTTGCACAGGTCAAGCAGCGTGCGGGCGACCCGCCCGGTCACATCGAGAAAGGCCAAGTCACCGACTTTGCGCGTGGTGTTGCGCAGCCTTTCAGCCATTTGCCGGCCTACCGCGTAAAGCAGATCGGGTTCGGCATGGCTCAATTCGCGGAATTTGCTGTAACTGACTTCGGCGACTTCGCATTCGCTCTTGGCGCGGACCCAGGCGCTGCGATCCTGCTGCGGTTTGACCTCGTCGAACAGGCCCATTTCGCCGAAAAAGTCGCCCTGATTGAGATAGGCGATGATCATTTCCCGGCCTTGGTCGTCCTCGATCAGAATGGTGACTGAGCCCTTGACGATGTAGAACAGACTGTCTGAATGGTCGCCAGCGTGGATGATGGTGCTGCGGGCATTGAAGCTGCGAAGGTGGCAGTGGGCAAGATAGGAATCCAGATTTTTTATTTTGGGTGTCAGTGCAATTGAAACCATGTATGTGTCCTTTCGAGCAAGCCATGGATGCCGGAGCACCCCGTTAAGCCTCGTCTCTGAGACCAAACAGGATTATGTCCAGTTTTTATCCTGATGGCCAGTGCGCAGCCGCGGCTTTGAAGCTTGTGATATTCTGCGCCCATTCAGATTGTCAGACGGAGAGCCAGATGAAAGCACAGATCAAGTGGGTGGATGGCGCCATGTTTGTCGGCGAATCAGGCAGTGGCCATACCCTGGTCATGGACGGCCCGCCGGAAGCGGGTGGGCGCAATATGGGTGTGCGCCCGATGGAAACAGTGCTGATCGGGTTGGGTGGCTGCGCCAGTTACGACGTAGTCAGTATCCTGAAGAAAGCGCGCCAGGATATTCGTGACGTCAGCACTCAGTTGGACGCGGAGCGGGCGGAAACCGAGCCCAAGGTCTTCACCAAAGTCCATGTGCATTTTGTCGTCAGTGGCAAGAATCTGAAGGAAACTCAGGTGAAACGCGCGGTGGAGCTGTCGGCGGAGAAATACTGCTCGGCATCGATCATGTTCGGCCGCGCCGGGGTAGAAATGTCCCACGGCTACGAAATCGTCGAAGTCGAGTAAGCCTCTCGCCGGGGTCGCTAAACCCCGGCTAGCTCACTCCCGCGAGCTCACATCTTGTAAGTCGCTTTGGTCATGACGTTCGAGAGTAACGTCATGGCGGCTTTCACCGGTTCCGGAAAGATCATGCCGCCGGCTTCCAGCGCCTGGCTGCCGTGCTCGATTTCATCGATACGCATCTGCTCCAGAATCGCCCGGGACTTGATGTCCTCTTCCGGGAGTTGACCCAGATGATCGTCCAGGTGCCGTTCGACCAGTTGCTCGGTCGCGGCGACAAAGCCCAGGCTGACCCGGTCGCTGATCATCCCTGCCACCGCCCCCATCCCAAATGACAGACCATAGAACAGCGGATTGAACACGCTGGGCTGGCTGTCCAGTTCACGTAGACGCTGTTCGCACCAGGCCAGGTGGTCTATCTCCTCAGCGGCAGCATGTTCCATCTTGGCACGCACATCTGGCAGCTTGGCGGTCAGTGCCTGCCCTTGATAGAGCGCCTGCGCACAGACCTCACCGGTATGGTTGATACGCATCAGTCCAGCAATGTGCTGGCGCTCGACAGCGTCCATCGGCACATTGGGCATATGCTGCGCAGGAGAGGGGCGGCTGGCCTGGGCGGCGCCTGGAACCAGGGTGCGCAAGGATTGGTCTGCCTGCGTCAGCAAGCGATCCAGAAAACTGTATTGGCGCGGAGAGTTCATGGTGATGCTCCTTTGTCTGCTCCCAGTATAGCGACGGCTGCGGGCCAGCGGTTGCTCCAGATCAATTGGCGCGTTGCATCAGCCTGGAGGCCAGCTCATCTGACGCTGCCCGAGTACATGCAGATGGATATGATAAACCGTCTGCCCGCCCATCGGATTGCAATTGAATACGGTGCGGAAACCCTCTTCGCAGCCCAGTTCCACGGCCAGTCGCTGCCCGGTAAAGACCATATGCCCGACTAGTGCGCGATCTTCTTCGGTCAGATCAGCCAGGGTGGCAATGTGTTTTTTTGGAATGACCAGAAAGTGTACCGGCGCATGCGGATTAATGTCGTGGAAGGCCAGGACCTGGTCGTCCTCGTAAACCTTCTTCGCTGGAATTTTTCCTTCAACGATCTTGCAGAACAGACAGTCCACGGGCTACTCCTTTACTGATCTTTAAAGTGCTTCCAGTGTAACCATCTGCGGCTAGAATGGCACCATGACCCTGGACGCAAAAGGATTCCCAGTGAAAAACGATGTACATGACCTCGGCCTGCTGCTCGACAGCAAGGTCAAATTGATCGTGATCGAGTCCTGGGAAGAGCGGCGAGTGCTCGAGACCATGGCGGCACTGGCGGTCAAGCGGGCACAGACCTGGTATACCTGGAATCAGCTGGATGGGCTGCGGCGTCTGGGTTTCGGTGCGGATGTGGATGCGAGCGAGGACACCTCGGATCCGGAAAAGGCGTTGACGCACATCCGCCGCAACAATGAATCATCCATCTATGTGATGTGCGATCTACATCCTTTTATCGAGTCCGCGCGGATAGTGCGTTTGCTCAAAGCCTTGGCCATGGAGCCTGGCGAATCGCCCACCGTGGTACTGGTCAGTCATGCGCTGACTTTGCCGCCCGAGTTGAGCCGCCTGGCTGCGCGCCTGAGTCTGAGCATGCCGTCGGATGAGCAGTTGGCTGCGATCGTACGCGAGGAAGCAGCCCTATGGACGGCGCAGAATGAAGGGCGTCGAGTACGAACGGATAATCGTACGCTGGAGCAGGTGGTGCGCAATCTGCGCGGTACCACCCACGCCGAGGCGCGCCGCCTGGCGCGCAATCTGATTACCGATGACGGTGCTATTACCCAGGAAGATATCCCTGCGCTGAACAAGGGCAAGTTCGCCCTCCTGGATATGCAAGGCGTTTTGAGTTTCGAGCAGGACACCGCGCATTTCGCCGATGTGGGTGGCTTGCAGCAGTTCAAGCGCTGGCTGGGGGATCGGCAATCGGCGTTTCTGAGTGTTGATCAGCTCAAGGATGCGCCCAAGGGCGTTCTCCTGGTGGGTGTGCAGGGTGCTGGCAAGAGCCTGGCGGCTAAGGCTGTCGCTGGAGTCTGGGGGCTGCCGCTGCTGCGTCTGGATTTCGCAGCGTTATATGACAAGTACATCGGCGAAACCGAAAAGAATCTGCGTGAAGCCCTGGCCATGGCTGACGCGATGGAGCCCTGCGTGCTCTGGATCGACGAAATCGAAAAAGGGCTGGCGCCGGATGCCTCGGATCAGGGCGTATCTCGGCGTTTGCTTGGCTCGCTACTGACCTGGATGGCCGAGCGTAAAACCCGCGTATTTCTGGTGGCCACGTCGAACGATGTCAGTCAGTTGCCTCCGGAATTGATCCGCAAGGGGCGCCTGGATGAAATGTTCTTCGTCGATCTGCCCAGCGCTGCCGTCAGGGAAGATATTTTCCGTATTCATTTGAGCCGGCGTGAGTTGCGGGTAGCGCTGTTTAACCTCACTCAGTTGGCGCAAGCCAGTGACGGATTCTCCGGAGCGGAAATAGAGCAGGCCGTTGTTTCTGCGGTTTACGCGGCAGCCGCCCGTCAGCAGGAAGTCGGCGATGCCCACGTGCTGGAAGCCCTGACGCAGACATCACCCTTGTCAGTGGTGATGGCCGAGCGCTTGCAGGCTCTGCGCGACTGGGCCAAGGCGCGCGCGGTGATGGCGGACTAACCCTAGAAAGGTTTGACCACCACCAGAATCACCGCGCCGAGCAATACGAACACTGGCGCCTCGTTGAACCAGCGATAAAACACATGCGAGCGGGTGTTGTTATCCGCCGCGAATCGCTTGAGGATGCCGCCGCAGATGAAGTGGTACACAACCAGCGCTGCGACCAATGCCAGTTTGGCATGCAGCCAGCCTTGGGAGAGCCATGCCGGCTGTAGCCAAAGCATCCACAATCCCAGCGTCACGGCAATCAGCATCGAAGGTGTCATGATGCCGCGATACAGTTTGCGCTCCATTATCTTGAAGCGCTCGCGGCTGATACTGTCTTCACTCTGCGCGTGATAGACAAACAGCCGCGGCAGGTAGAACAGGGCGGCAAACCAGGTCACCACGGCGATGATATGAAAGGCTTTGATCCACAGGTACACAAGGGACTCCTTGATGGCGGGCAATGTCCTTGATGCAAGGGCAGGCAATGCTGGTATTTTACGTCAGCCCTTTTATCATAGAGAGTCATCAGACACGTACTAAACGATTCGGGATGTAAAGATGATCAAGATTGGCATTGTAGGCGGGACCGGCTATACCGGCGTTGAGTTGCTCAGATTGCTGGCGCAACACCCTCAGGCCCATGTCGAGGTTATTACGTCGCGTTCCGAAGAAGGCCTGCGCGTAGTGGATATGTACCCCAACCTGCGCGGCCATTACGACCACCTGAAATTCAGCGTGCCGGATGCTGGCACACTCGGTGCGTGTGATGTGGTGTTCTTCGCCACGCCGCACGGGGTGGCCCACGCGCTAGCTGGCGAGCTGCTCTCTACTAATACCCGCATCATTGATCTGTCGGCCGATTTCCGCTTGAAGGACGCCGAAGAATGGGCGCGCTGGTATGGCCAGCCGCACGGTGCGCCGCAATTACTGACTGACGCCGTGTATGGTTTGCCTGAAGTTAATCGCGAGGCTATCCGCAGCGCGCGGCTGATCGCTGTGCCCGGTTGCTACCCGACCGCTGCGCAGCTGGGGCTGATTCCACTGCTGGAGGCTGGGTTGGCTGATCCGTCGAGGATAATTGCCGACTGCAAATCGGGCGTCAGTGGCGCAGGGCGCGGTACCAATCTAGGTTCCTTGTTCTGTGAGTCCACAGAAAACATGAAAGCCTACGCCGTTGCCGGGCACCGGCACTTGCCCGAGATCAGTCAGGGCCTGCGTGAGGCTGCGGGCGGGCCGGTTGGCTTGACCTTCGTGCCGCATCTCACGCCGATGATTCGCGGCATACACGCCACCCTGTATTCAACCGTGGTTGATCATTCGGTGGATTTGCAGGCGCTGTTTGAAAAGCGTTACGCCGACGAGCCCTTTGTTGATGTGATGCCCGCCGGCAGTCACCCGGAAACTCGCAGTGTGCGAGGCGCCAACGTGTGCCGGATTGCAGTGCATCGTCCCCAGGGCGGTGATCTGGTCGTTGTCCTCTCGGTCATCGACAATCTGGTTAAAGGCGCTTCGGGGCAGGCGGTTCAGAACATGAACATCGCCCTTGGGCTGGAAGAAACACTTGGGCTGTCCCATCCGGCGCTCATGCCCTGATGTTCAAGCCCAAGCGCCGTACGCTGGGTGACCATCGGGTAGTTTTTATCCCTCGCACCTCTCGTCTTGTGCAGGTGCTGAAAATTGGTCTTATAGTCACGCTCCTCCTGGCATCACCGCTGAGTGCCTGGTTTGGCTGGGAGTTCGCCTTGAAATCCCAGCAAGCGGTGTTGCAGGAGCGGGATCAATTGCTGGTTCGGCAGATTGAATTGGTGGCCGAACTGGACGCGTTGCGCAAAAGTCATCAGCAACTGGATGTTGATCTGCTGGTAGCGAACGAGGCGGTGACCGAAGGACGAGAAATAGTCCAGCAACTGGAACGCCAACTGTTTCGTGTGCAGCAGGATCTGGCGCAGTATCAGGGCGCGCTGTCGCCCAACGCGATGGTGCCCGGTCTGCGCATTCAGGCTTTCGAACTGCACGCCACCGAGCAGCCCAACCGATATCGTTTCAAGGTCATGGTGACGCGCGTTGGTGAGGACAGCGATTCGGTCCAGGCTATGTTGCAGTTGAGTATTCACGGGCAACAGGATGGTAAAGCCGTAGTCCTGCCTCTGAGTGACCTCGCTACGGATCTGCCGGAGGATGCGATGGCACTCAACTTTCGGTACTTTCAGGTAGTGCCGCCCACGGCGGGTGTCGCCGACCTGGTATTACCTGAGGATTTCGAGCCGGAAAGCGTCACGCTCAAAGCGGTTGAGGGTGCGGACGTCCTGGTAGAGCAATCATTTGACTGGATAGTCATAGGAGCGAGACCCTGATGTTTGGAGCAGACAAGAACAAGAAAATGGATATCGGTCAGTTCGGCGGCAAGACCACCATCATCGCCCAGGATGCCGAGTTCAAGGGTGACCTCTGTTTCAATGGCGCCTTGCAGGTGGATGGACGCGTCATCGGTAATGTTGAAGCCAGCCAGGGCCTGGTGCGGGTGAGCGAGCATGGGGTCATCGAAGGCATCATTCGCGCGCCGAGCATATTGATCAACGGACAGGTCACTGGCGATGTGCACGCCTCGGACCATCTTGAGCTGGATGCCAAGGCGCGGATCAGCGGTGACCTGTATTACCGCTCGATGGAGATGGTCACAGGGGCGCAAATCAGAGGCAGCCTCAACTACCTTGATGCTGCGCCGCCCATTACGCCAGCCCTGCAGCTAGACGTGCAAAGCCGGTCGGAAGAATAGTTGACCAAAAGAGTCGGGAAACGGGATAATGGGCTGCTAGTGTGCTTGTGCACCTGTTGCTGGAGGATGTATGTCAACTGCTGAAGTCTTTATTCCCACACCCCTTTTGTTCACCGACAATGCCGTGTCCAAGGTTCGTGCCTTGATTGATGAAGAGGGTAACGAGCGCTTGAGTTTGCGCGTTTTCGTGACAGGCGGCGGCTGCTCTGGCTTTCAGTACGGTTTTACCTTCGATGACGAGCTGGCTGAAGACGACACCATAGTGGAGCGTGAAGGGGTCAAGCTGGTTGTCGATCCCATGAGCTTTCAGTATCTGGCAGGTTCCGAGGTTGACTATCTGGAGGGGCTGGAAGGTTCGCGCTTCGTCATCAATAACCCCAACGCAGCCACCACCTGTGGTTGCGGGTCCTCGTTCTCCGTCTGATTAAGCCACGCTGTTCGCCGAAGCCCGTTCAGGCTGGGTAGATTGCACCCAGAACGCGCGGGCCTGCGGCGCCCGTCACAGCAGGCAGATTGCCCGGTTGCCCCTGCGTGCAGCGCCACGCCAGCCAGGCAAAAGCGATAGCCTCCATCCAGTCCGGGTCTACGCCCAGAGCAGAGGTGGTAAGCACATCCATGTCCGGCAGATGAAAGGCCAAGCGCTCGATCAGCAGCGTATTGCGCGCGCCACCACCGCACAGATACAGCGCCCTGCTATCGCTGGCATGCTGCGCTGCGGCTGAGCTGATTGAGCGGGCGCTGAGCTCAACTAGAGTAGCTTGTACATCTTCCGCGCGAGGTTGATTGCCATACTCCCCCAACAGCTTGTGCAGCCAGCGCTCATTGAAGTATTCACGGCCGGTGCTTTTCGGGCCGGTGCGCTGGAAGTAGCTGTCGTTCAGCATGGCCGCCAGCAGGTCTGGCAGTACTTGACCGCTGCGCGCCCAATTCCCCGCGTCGTCGTAGGCTTTGCCCTGAAGCAGGTTGATCCAGTAATCGAGCAATACGTTGCCTGGCCCGCTGTCAAAGCCGGTCGCGGGCTGCCCTGGGCGCATGATGGTCAGGTTGGCGAAACCACCGACGTTGACCAGTGTCCGGGTCTGACTGGGATCTCGTAGCAGCCAATCGTGAAACGCCGGTACCAGTGGTGCGCCTTCCCCGCCAGCGGCGATGTCCCGGCTACGAAGGTCGCTGACGACGCAGGTGCCGGTCAGTTCGGCCAATAGCGCTGGCGCGCCAATCTGCCAGCTGAAACCCAGTTCGGGGTGATGCCGAATGGTCTGGCCATGGCTGCCTATGCTGGCAATCTGGTCGGGGCTCAGTTGCAGCTCGCTTAGGAGCTGATTAACGCCGCCTGCAGCCAGTTCGGCCCAGGCTCTGCCAGCCAACCCTGCCCGATGAATCTCATTGGGGCCGGGGCTGCAAAGGCTGAGGAGGTCTTGGCGCTGCGAATCTGGAAAGGGGATACAACAGGCGCCTAACAGGCGCACTTGTTGTGGGGGGAGGATTTCGGTAACGGCAATGTCGATACCATCCAGGCTGGTGCCTGACATGATACCGACATGAAGGTTGGACACTTATTCCTCCAGCAGAGCCAACTGGGTGTCGCCGTTCTGGTCCAGGCTGGCCATCATCTTGTTGCTGATAGCCATGAACGCGGTGCGCTCATTCTGTGGAACCGGGTCAGCCACGGGAAGATCGATTCCCAGCGGATTGACGTGGCGGCCATTGACCAGGAATTCGTAATGCAAATGCGGGCCGGTGGCCAGGCCGGTCATGCCGACGTAACCAATAATCTGACCTTGGGACACATTCGAGCCCTGACGCAGGTTGTTGGCATAGCGGCTCATATGCGCATACAGGGTTTTGTACTTCTGACCGTGTTGCACAATGATGGTATTGCCATAGCCACCCTTGCGACCGACATGGACAATCCGACCATCGCCAGTGGCTTTGATCGGCGTGCCAGTAGCGGCTGCGTAATCAACGCCGTTGTGGGCGCGGATCTTGTTCAGCACCGGGTGCCGGCGATTGGGGTTGAACTTGGAACTGATGCGGGCAAATTCCACGGGCGTACGGATAAAGGCCTTGCGCAGGCTGGTGCCGTCAGCGCGGTAATAGCTGCTATAGCCACTCTTGTCGGTATAACGCACTGCAGTAAAGGTCTTGCCGCGGTTGCTGAAGCGGGCAGCCAGAATGTTATTGGTGCCTACGCGCTTGTCGCCTACGTGCAGTTCTTCGTAGATGACTTCAAAACGGTCGCCTTGGCGGATGTCACGGGCAAAATCCACGTCATAACCAAAAATATTGGCCATTTCCATGGTCAGGTTATGGGACATGCCAGCGCGCTGCGCTGCGAGAAACAAGGAACTGGTGATTTCGCCTTGAGCAAACTGGGTACGCACATCCGGCGTGATCAGCTCGTGGTTGACGCCATAGCTTTCGCCCTCACGGTCCAGACGCAGCGTCTCGAGATCGTTCAGCTTGGTTCTGAGAGCGTTGAGTTCGCCGTTGTTGCCCAGCTTGAAGTCCAGCACTTGGCCAGCCTTGAGGCGGGCGAAACGTTTGGCGTCCGAGCCGCTGTTCAGGACCGCATGCAGTGTATTGGCAGACAGGCCGACGCGATTGAATACCACAGACAGGGTATCGCCACTTTCTACGGTAACGCTTTTCCATTCGGAGGCGGGCTGCGCTTCAGCAACCATTGCCATGGGCAGTTCTACCGGCAGCGCCTGGTAATCACGGCCGCGCAAGGAAGGTTTCGCGGCCAGGGGGATAGTAGGTCTGTTCAATTCGTCGGCAAGCGAAAATGTGACCGTTTCGCTGATCAGGGCGCCTAGATCTTTAGACGAGCCCGCTGTAGCCATGTGGGCGGTAATGGTGTCGAGATCAAGCTGCACATAGGTTTTGCGAGCTTCGACATCCGAGGTCGGAATAACGAGCAGAAAGATGCTCAGCGCTGCTGCTATACCGCTAGCCGCTACAATATGGCTTTTGGGGTACAGTGGCGGTTTTGTCTTTTGAGGAGGCATAAGCGCTCTTGTGGTCGAGTCTGAATAAAGTGTAATAAGTCGCTAAATTATAACTGAAATTGCCTCGTTGCAAGTCTTCAGTGTCACCGCTTGTCAGTTTCCCGATTAAGGGCGTGTCCTTGGTGGCGCTCAGCATCGCTTGGCAAACTTGTAATTGATCAGCAATGTTGTATGTTTGGTTCCCTTTTTTACCCTTCAAAACACAGGATCTTCTGATTTATGAAGCCGGTTGACGAGCAGTTGGCGCTGATTAAGCGTGGTGCGGACGAAATTCTGGTGGAAAACGAGCTGCGTATCAAGCTTGAGCGCGGCGTTCCGTTGCGAATAAAGGCCGGTTTCGACCCCACTGCGCCGGATCTGCACCTGGGGCACACGGTGCTGATCAACAAATTGCGTCAGTTTCAGGAGCTCGGTCACCAGGTGCTTTTCCTTATAGGTGATTTTACCGGCATGATCGGTGACCCCTCCGGGAAGAATGTCACCCGCCTGCCGTTGACCCGTGAGCAGGTTTTGGACAATGCCGAGACCTATAAAGAGCAGGTGTTCAAGATTCTCGATCCGGCGCTGACCGAAGTCATGTTCAATTCCACCTGGATGGACAAGATGACCTCGGCGGACATGATCCAGCTAGCCGGGAAGTACACAGTGGCGCGGATGCTTGAGCGTGACGATTTCGACAAGCGCTATAAAGGTGGGCAGTCGATTGCCATTCATGAGTTTCTGTATCCGCTGGTTCAGGGCTATGACTCCGTGGCCATGCGGTCGGATATCGAGCTGGGTGGTACCGACCAGAAGTTCAACCTGCTGATGGGTCGTGAGTTGCAGCGTCAATACGGACAGGAGCCGCAGGTCATTCTTACCATGCCGCTGCTTGAAGGGCTGGATGGCGTGAAGAAGATGTCCAAGTCCCTGGGCAACTATGTAGGCATCAATGACGCGCCCGGTGAGATGTACACCAAGATCGTGTCCATGCCAGACAGTCTTATGTGGCGCTACTTCGAATTGCTCAGCTTTCGCAGCATGGATGAGATCAATGGTCTGCGCGCGGATATGGACAAGGGTGCCAATCCCCGCGATATCAAGATCAAGCTGGCGGAAGAGCTGGTTGAGCGCTTTCACGGCGCTGAAGCTGCAGCTACAGCTCATCGGTCGGCGGGTAACCGTTTGAAGGAAGGCGAGTTGCCGGACGATATCCCTGAGGTCGCGGTTGAGACTGATGTGCCGTTGCCGGTTTCGGCGGTATTGAACCGCGCCGGGCTGGTAAAGAACGCAGCGGCGGCCAAGGATCTTCTGTCCGCTGGTTCTGTACGGGTTGATGGCGCGGTTGTGGATCGTGAGTTCATGTTCCAGCCGGGTGTTGAGTACGTCTGTCAGGCAGGCAAGAAGAAGTTTGCACGCATAACGCTAAAAAGCGCTTGACGGTTTTTTCTGAGCCCCTATAATGCGCGTCTGCCCAGTCAGGGCGCTTTGCATAAAGCGCTTTACAATCAATAAGTTAGCGATAATTTAGCGGTTGACAGGGTGGTGAGTTAGCGTAGAAT
>Ga0163216_100347_pt1 | contig 86533 bp, 70 predicted proteins | sample SynspAceP_FD_167610 | JGI IMG/M metagenome (GOLD analysis project Ga0163216, IMG submission 167610) | Saline lake microbial communities from Ace Lake in Antarctica - Synechococcus sp. Ace-P (Illumina Assembly) | ecosystem: Environmental > Aquatic > Non-marine Saline and Alkaline > Saline ... | reverse complement strand
CCACGCGGATGATGATCATGACGAGATGGCCAGCGAAGAGCATGACCACGGTGAGGATGGGTTCGACGCCCATCTCTGGCTTGATCCAGTCAACGCCAAGGTGTTCGTGCAAGCTATCGGCGAGGCGCTGACCGAGACAGATCCCGACAACGCGGCCATCTACGCCGCCAACGTCGCCAGCACCAATCAGAAGCTCGACACACTGATCGAGGAGGTCAACGCCACCCTCGCCCCGGTGCACGGCAAGCAGTTTATCGTCTTTCACGATGCGTATCAGTATTTCGAGAAGCGCTTTGACATGCAGGCCGCAGGTTCCGTCACAGTCAATCCGGAAGTGCGCCCAAGCGCCGAACGGGTTGCAGCAATCCGGGACAAGGTGCGGGATCTCAACGCTGTCTGCGCGTTTTCCGAGCCGCAGTTTGACAGCCAGTTGGTAGATGTTGTCATTGAAGGATCGGAAGCGCGTTCAGCTGTTCTCGATCCACTCGGCGCCACGCTTGATGATGGACCGGAGCTCTACTTCGACCTCATCCGGAACCTCGGCACTTCAATGCGCGACTGTCTTCAGGGTCTCTGAAACCGATCTGCGCCCTACTTGGTTGCTCACGGATAATGCTTGCGGAACCATATTGGATTTCGCAAGTTGCCCTTCAGGTATAGCAACTGGGGTTGCCGGGGCTGGTCGTATCGGCTATCCGGCGGCCTTCACCGGACCACACCATCCCGGCGTGTGAGCAAGCATGGACAGGAAGATCACGACATGAGCGGACTGCTTGCCCTACTGGATGACGTCGCCGCATTGACAAAGCTGGCTGCTGCGCAACTCGACGATGTCACCGCGCAAGCCGCCAAAGTGGGCGTCAAGACAGCCGGCATCCTGATTGACGACACGGCGGTGACGCCGAAATACGTGCACGGCCTTCCGGCAGCGCGAGAATTGCCCATCGTCTGGAAAATCGCACGCGGCTCGCTGTTCAACAAGCTCGTCATCCTGCTGCCGATCGCGATGCTGCTCAACGTGTTTGCGCCGTGGCTGCTGTCACCCCTGTTGATGATCGGCGGCGGATACTTATGTTTTGAAGGTGCGGAGAAGATCTGGCATTTTTTTCATCCCGAGCCGCTTCCCGTCTACGACGACAATCCGATTGATCATGCCCACCTGGAAAAGCAGCGGGTCAGCGGCGCAATCAAGACCGACTTCATCCTGTCGGCCGAAATCATGACGATTGCGCTTTCCTCAATCGAGTCCGGCACAGTGTGGATGGAAGCACTGGTGCTGGCGCTTGTGGCAGTGGGCATCACCGCACTTGTCTATGGCAGCGTCGCGGTGCTGGTGAAAGCCGATGACGTCGGTTTGAAGATGGCGCAGGGCGCCTATTTCGAGACAACGCGCAGCCTTGGCCGCGCCATTGTGCGCGGCATGCCCACCTTCATGGAAACGGTCGCCAGCATCGGCACCGCGGCCATGCTCTGGGTCGGCGGATCGATCATCATCCACGGCCTTGAAGGCTTCGGCATTTCGTTCTTCGGCCATCTGGTCGAAGATTCATCAGCTGCGGTTCGCGAAGCTGTTACCATCGCCTCAGGCTTTCTCGGCTGGGCGACGGAAGCCTTGCTGAGCGGCATTTTCGGCCTTGCTGTCGGGCTGGTTCTGCTGGCCATCATGGGGCTGGGCAAGCGCGTTTTCAAGCGTGGCTGAAGGGACCGTCTAACAGGATCGAATGGCACGCATGACGATTGCGTGCCCTCATGCTGATCATTCGCCGGGTGAAAGTTCCGGCTGAGCTCCCTTGCGATTGTCCATATCGTTCGCCTCGCGCAATTCGGCATCGAGCCGGCGCTCTTCCTCGGCTGAAGGCGTCGCAAACCGGGCCAGCAGCAGATAGGCGACGGGGGTCAGGAACAGCGTGGCGATCATCGCCAGACCGAGACCACCGACAATCACCCAGCCAAGTGCGACCCGCGCCTCAGCTCCGGCGCCGAAGGCCACCAGCAAGGGCACCGATCCGAGCACGGTGGAAATCATCGTCATCATCACCGGACGCAAGCGGATGTTGGAGGCCTCTTCGATTGCCGAGCGGATATCCATGCCCTTGTTGCGCAACTGGTTGGCGAACTCGACAATCAGGATGCCGTTCTTGGCCATCACACCAACCAGCAGCACAAGCCCGATCTGGCTGTAGACATTGAGCGAGCCACCGGTCATCGCCATGGCGAAGACGGCGCAAGCGAGACCGAGCGGCACCGTCGAGATGATGATGAATGCGCTGACGAAGCTTTCAAACTGGGCTGCGAGCACCAGCAGCACGACGATGATGGCAATGCCGAAGGTGATCAGCATGTCGTTGGAGGACTGATCCAGCGTTGCGGCTTCGGCGAGCGGGATAATGCGAACCCCGGCGGGCATCAGCGGTTCGGCGGTTTTAACAGCGTCAGCCCAGGCATCTCCCAAGGCGAAGGCCGGAGTCAGACCAGCAGTGATCGAGACCGACCGCATCTGGCTTTCGCGGCGAAGATCCGGAGCGACGGCCTTTTCAGTCAGGGTGGCAATGGTCGACATCGGAACAATGCGGCCATCGCGGGCCTTGAGATAGATCGATTCCAGATCTGTCGGATCGTTGATCGGATTGTTGGTCGACATCAGCTTGACCGGATACGAGCGGTCTTCGATGAACACCTGTGCCACTTCCCTGCCGTCCAGAAGCGCCTGCAATGCCTCGGCCAAGCCGTCGATGTTGACGCCGAGATCGGAAGCCCGGGCACGATCAATCTGGACAGAAATCTGTGGCTGGGTGGTCTCATAAGACAGCCGGATCTGGTTGAAGCGTGAATCCTGTTCCAGCTTTTCCACCATCTGCCGGCCGACCTCGGCAAGTTCGCCGTAATTGTTGCCGACGAAGGCGAATTGCAAGCCGTTGCCGGCACCTCGGATACCGAGACTGTTGGGCTGAATGGCGAATGCGCGCAACCCTGGAACGGTCGCGACCGCACGATTGAGTTCGGCCACTATCTCGGCCTGCGAGCGCACCCGTTCACCCCACGGCGCAAGCGTCAGCACCATGAAACCATTGTTGGAGGAGCCACCGGTGCCGGCAATGGCGAAGATATTCCGCACCTCGCCGCTCTCGCGAAGCGGCGTGACCAGACGTTCGATCTCGGTCATTCGGGCCCGTGTGAATTCCAGGCTAACGCCCTGGGGCGCCGAAGTCCGTATGATTGCTATCGCCCGGTCTTCAGGCGGCGTCAGTTCCTGCGGGATAGTGGGAAGCAGCGCCAGTGCCGCACCGGCGGTCAGCAATGCAATGACGATAACAACCAGCGGCGCATCCAGCGCCCGGCGCAACAATTTTGCATAGAGCCCCGACAGGTAAGTGCCGAAAGCCACGAAACCGCTCTCCCTGGCGGATGTCTTGGTCATATCGCGGCGCTTGATCAGTCTCGACGCAAGCATCGGGCAAAGCGTCAAGGCAACCACGCTGGAGATCATCACCGTGAACGCCAGCACAAATCCGAATTCGGTGAAAAGTCCGCCCGCCTGCCCCGGCAAGAACGAAATCGGGATGAAGACGGCTGCCAATGTTGCGGTGGTGGTGATGACGGCGAAGAACACCTCGCGCGTACCGATAACGGCCGCGGCGCGGACGCCCATGCCTTCATTGCGCTTGCGCACAATGTTTTCGAGCACAACGATGGCATCATCGACGACCATGCCGGTTGCAAGCACCAGCGCCAGCAGCGTTAGAATATTGACCGAAAAGCCGGCGAGCCAGATCGCCGCAAAGGCGCCGATCAGCGATACCGGCAGCGTCACCGCCGGAATGATGGTTGCGCGCCAGTCGCGCAGGAACAGAAAGATGATCCCGATGACGATCAGCACGGCGAGGATGAGCGTCGAGCGAACCTCATCTATGGCGCCGCTGATAAAGGTGGCATCATCGCTGGTCACCCTGATATCAACGCCTTCGGGCAGAATGGTCTGAATGGCCTCGGTGGCAGCGCGTACGCCCTGCGAGATTTCAAGCGTGTTGGATGCCGACTGGCGGATGATGCCCATGCCGATACCAGTGCGGCCATTGGCGCGCAGCACGGAATCACCCGGATCAGCGCCGAGTGTCACGTTGGCAACATCACGGAACCTGACCTTGTCATTGATGTAGATGTCTTCAAAGCCTTCCGGCGTGGTGACATCGGCGGTGGCGCGGACCACAATGTCGGATGTCTGTGCCGTCAGTGAGCCGGCCGGCACATCGAGTGCGACATTGCTCAGGGCGCTGCGCAGGTCAGCCAACGTCAACCCGAACGCGGCGAGACGCGACTGATCCACATCAACACGGAATATTTTCTCGCGGTCACCATAGACATTGACGTCGGCGACGCCCGGAACGGCGGCCAGGCGGTCAACCACCAGATCCTCGACGAGGATGGTCATGTCCTGAACGTTGAGACGGTCAGAGGTTACAGCCAGACGCATCACCGGATCGGAATTCGCATCAGCCTTGATGATGCGCGGATCGTCAGCCCCGTCAGGCATGTTGTTGGTAACACGGCCAAGCGCATCACGGACGTCGGAAGCAGCAACATTGAGATCGGTGCTGTCGCTGAATTCAACGGTCACCCGGCTGCGGCCGAGCGTCGAAGTCGACGACATCGAGGCGACGCCGGAAACCCGCGCCACCGCGCCTTCGACGACAGCGGTCAGTTCACGGTCGACCGTTTCAGGCGAGGCGCCGGTGAAAGCGGTTGTGACCGTGATCACCGGACGATCAACATCGGGCAATTCGCGGATTTCGGCGCCATAGAGCCCGGCAAGACCAGCCACAACGATGAGCAGGCTGATAACCGTCGCCAGCACCGGGCGGCGAACCATGAGGGCGGTGCCGCCACCAGTTTCCGCCTCATTGCCCGGCTTCAGCTCGTCCATGAGTTCCTCCTCACGTTCGCTCATGCGCCATTCCCACCGGCTTTTTCAGTCGTCGACCGCTGGGCTGTCGGCTCCTGATTTGATCCCTGCCCATCGTTGCCGCCCGGCTGCTGACTGCCGCCAATAACGCGAACAGTGGCACCCGGCCTGACGCTCTGCACGCCTTCGGTTACGACTTGGTCGCCTGCCGTCAAATCAGCTTTGACCAGCACGAAATCTGAATTGCGCTGAATGATGGCGACATCGACACGTGCCGCCTTGCCGTCGGTGATCTGCCAGACATAGGCGCCGGCGGAATCCCACTGGACCGCCAGAGGATCGACGGCAGGCCAGCGTTCCCCTTCAAACCCTATGGTGACTTCAAACGACATGCCGGCACGCAGCGTGTCGTCAGCATTGGCGATCTGGGCGCGGACACGCAGGGTCCTGCTGGCTTCGTCCACCCTGTTGTCGACAGCCGAAATCTCGCCGATGAAACGCTCTCCGGGCCGCGCACTGGCAAGTGCGGTCACCTGCTTGCCGATTTCCATGCCGGAGGCGAAGCGCTCGGGCACGAAAAACTCGATCAGGATCTCGCTGCGGTCATCAATGCTGGCGATTTCGCTCTGGCTGGTGACGTAGTCTCCGGCGTTGACGGCCAGGATACCCAGCGATCCGCTGATCGGTGCGGTGACCGTGCGCCGGGACAGATTGAGCTCGGCTTCCTTGAGCGCGACCTTTGCCGCATCAAGCGCATTCTGGGCCTGGTCGGCTTCCACACTGGAGGCGGCGCGGCTGGCCACCAGACTCTCGAGGCGAGCAACCTTGGCTGTGGCGTCGTTGACGGTGAGTTTAGCTCGTTCGACGGCAAGTTCTTCCTGCGCGGCATCGAGCAGGATCAGCACATCACCGCGCTCAACCTTGCCGCCCGGACGCACCGGAATATCGGCGATCTGGCCTGACACCAGCGTTCTGACCGACACCGAGCGCACGGCCTGGCCGGTTCCGATTGCCGTAAGCTTGTCGTTGACAATGCCTTCTCCGACCGGCGCGACAACGACAATCGCTTCACGCCCTCCTCTCGGACCACCCTGGCCACCTGCCCGCTGGCCATCAACTGATCCGCTTTTTGCCGGATCAGCAGCCGGTGCAAAAAGCGATACCTTCTCCAGCCCGTTTCGAACAAGAACATCATGTGCACCGGGATAAGCCCAGGACCACGTCACGAATGCGACGGCGATCAGAAGCAGCGAGAACAGCATTTGTTTCCAGAGTTTCAAATTCGTCTCTTTCAATAACGGACTGCGAAAACCATGATCAACGCGCCTTGCCTGTGAGACTTCGACCCGGACCGGAATGCCGACAGATTCAGCGGCAAACGGGGTATTTCATACCTGGAACATAGCGCGTTGCTTGCAGAAAACACCCTACCATTTAGACAGTTTTTAAAAATACGGAAGACTGCTTTTCATCAGGGCAGGCAAGCTGGAGCAGCGTCGATCAATAAAGGGCACGATAGCAACAACGTCTGTGTCCGCAAATCGTGGCATGGACCATTGGCGGCAGCTGACCTACATGTCTGGATAGGATTTGCACACAGGCTCGCCACCCGACGATGGCGATGCCGAAAGCACGGTTGAAACAGCGCGGTAAATTGCGGGAAAGACGGGACAAGATCATGAATGCGGGCCCAATCACCATCCCCGCCATAGCTCAAGACGGGTCCTTGTACCCGGTGGAAAAGCTCAAGGCCCACGCCGACGGCCTGTTTCATCTTGCCGTCTCGGTTTTCATCTTCGATGGCGACCATCTGTTGATCCAGAAGCGCGCTGCCCCAAAATATCATTGCGGCGGGCTCTGGGCCAACACCTGCTGCTCGCATCCGCATTGGGATGAAGCGGTCGACAGTTGCGCGCATCGGCGATTGAGCGAAGAACTTGGGTTTTCCGTGCCATTGTCACGCCGCCGGGTGGTCGAGTATTCGGCCGACGTCGGCAACGGTCTGCACGAGCACGAGAAAGTGACAATGTATACCGGTGTGGCGGACCGGACGACACTGAAGATCGTGCCGAATCCGCTCGAGGTTGAAGACACGCGCTGGGTGACAAGGGACGAACTTCATGCGGAGATCGCGCAGCATCCCGAGAAGTTCACGCCCTGGTTCCGGATTTATGCGGAGCGATATCCGGAACTGACGTTCTAAATCACCCGTAACTGGACCTGGATCAGTCAGACGAATCCGGGCCCCGCATCTTGAGCGAGATCTGTACCATCACGATCGCGCAGGCCGAGAGCGCCGCGCAGATCCAGAATGCGTTGACGCCAACCACGCCAAAGGCAATGCCGAAACTTGCGACAACAAGGATTGAAAATCCCTGCATCATGACGCCGAACAGGCTCTGCGCCTCGGCCGAGATATCTTCGCTGGTGCGCTTGGCGATGAAGTAGAGGCATCCGAGATAGGAAAACGTGAAGGTCACCGCTTGACCAAGCTGCATCAGCACGATCACCCAAAGCGGCGGCGAGAGGGACATGCCTACCCATCGCAGGATCGAGACTACACCAGCCATCAGGATCAGAACGCGTGCAGGAAAGCGGATGTTGATGCGCTTCCAGGCAAACATGGTTGCCGCTTCCGCTGCAGCGCCAAGTGCTATTAATACGCCTATGGTGGATTCGGAGAGGCCCTGCTGTTTCCAGACCAGCGACGAAAACGCGTTCATGACCATGTGATTGGCAAACAGGATGGCGCCGGCAATCACCGGCAGCAGCACCCAGGGCCGGAACGCTGCGATCACTTCGCGCGACAGAAAGGCACCCTCGGATTTGGTGCGTGGTTGATCGGCCTCGCGCAGGCGCGGCAGGCCGACAGCGGCGAAGAACCGTGAGAAACAAGCCAGGGCGACAAGCCAGACAAAGGCGGACGCGCCGAGCCAAAGGACCACGTAACCTGTGACAAAGCACATAGCGAGAAAGCCGATGGTTCCCCAGGCGCGGGTGGCGCCGAAGGAAAAGCCAAGCCGCAGCGAGAGCCGCATGGTGGCCGCATCGGCGACGGGACCAACAAGACCGGCGGGCAGAGTGGCCATGGTCCAGACCAGAAGGATCATCCAGAAATCCTCGGCAAGACCGAGCAGAAGCGAACTGAAAGCCGCCAGGCCGGTGCCGAGCATGATGGCCTGCTTCCAGTCAGACGCGCGGTCGGCAAGACGCCCGACGAACACGCTGAACAGCAACATGCCGGCCATCGGCAGAGTGTTGATCAGCCCGATGCCGGCGTCGCTGATGCCACGCTCGTTGAGCCAGATCGGCAGGTAGGTGACGGTGACCGCAGGCGCCCAGAACGCCATGGCGTAATAGCGGGTCGCCGCAAATTCCGGCTTTGACATCTCGAACTGGCCCTGAGCAACAACAAGCGGGGAAACGATGCGACCAAAGGAAGCAAGCCCCGTAAAACCATTTCAGCTGTAGTCCATCCCGCGGGACTGCGCCATGGCCGTTTACTGCCCTTCACCTGCCTATTTAGCTGGGTGAGCCTGCTGGCTGTCCCCTGGCGCCTCTGTGCGATCCTGCAATCCGTAATCGCGCAGCACATGGGCCACGCGGAGCCGGTAACCAGCAAATACGCCTGCCCTGCCCCGTGACTGGGCATTGCGGTGCGCGCTCAGGGTCCGCCAGCGTAAGACAGCGTCTTCGTCACGGAAGAACGACAGCGACAACATCTTGCCGGGCGTGGTGAGGCTTTCAAAACGTTCGACCGAAATGAAACCGTCGACCTCCTCAAGCAGCGAGCGCATAGAGGCTGCAATGGCCAGATATTCGTCGCGGCGGCCTTCAGCCGGTTCGACCTCGAAAATAACCGCGATCATGGCTGCACCAGTGCGGCATGCGGACCAGAAGCGAGCTTGAGGAAAGTCCGGTCCTCGCGCAGCAGGAATTTTTCCCGCTGGGCAAATTCATAGTTCTCGCGGCCCAGCGGATCTTCGGACAGGCGTTGCCGGTAGGTTTCATAGGCAGCAAGGCTATCGACGGAATAGACCCCGTAGGCCAACGTCGAGGAACCTTCATGCGGACTGAAATAGCCCATCAAATCGGCCCCGCATCGGGGTATCGCTTGGCCCCAGTTGCGGGCGTAGTGTTCGAACTGCGCTTTCTTGGTGGGATCAATGTGGTAGCGGATAAAGCAAGTGATCATGAAAACCTCCGTTGTGCGGAGAGCTCTATGTCACGTTGACGCTCCTCAATGCTTCGACTAGCATCGAAGTATGAAAGAAGGTCCAGACATTGCCCAATTGGGCGCGCTGATCGGCGATCCAGCGCGCGCCAACATGCTGACCGCCCTGATGACTGGCGGGGCGCTGACGGCGAGCGAGCTGGCGGCCGAGGCAGGTGTCACCGTTCAGACGGCCAGCTCGCATCTCAGGAAGCTTGAAACAGCCGACCTCCTGATCCAGCGCAAGCAGGGCAGGCATCGGTATTTTGCGCTCGCCGATGATGATGTCGGCGCGCTTCTTGAAACCATGATGGGGCTGGCCGCCCGGCGCGGGCTGACCCGCACCCGGACTGGACCGAAAGATCCAGCGCTGAGGAAGGCACGGGTTTGCTACAACCATCTGGCGGGAGAACTGGGGGTGGCACTCTATGACGGATTACTGGCCTCGGAGTTGCTGGCGGAAATCGACGGCGAACCGGTTTTGACACCGGTTGGCCATGAGCGGATGACACAATTCGGCATTGACATGGCTGCGCTCGAATCCCAGCGAAGGCCCTTGTGCCGCTCGTGCCTCGACTGGAGCGCACGGCGGACGCATCTGGCCGGTTCACTCGGTCAGAACCTGCTTTCCCGTTTTGAAAAGCTGGGATGGGCCCGCCGCGAAGCCGGTACGCGCGTGGTGCATTTCACAGCCCGGGGCGAAGCAGACATGCTGGCTGCATTTGGCGGGCACGAGTAAGGCTCACGCTGGAACCGGCGCCAGAGCGTAGTGGGCGACACCTTGGCCAAAGCTCCAGTCGAGCGAGGTGTTTTCTGTCAGTACGACCATCACATCCTCCGGCCTCAGTGCGGCTCTCTCCCGCGCCAACCGTGCGATCTCACGGTATAGCGCCTGCTTCTGGGTCTCGGTCCGTCCCATCCGAAAGGCAATTTCGACGATCACCGCCTCAGAGCTTCGTTCGACGCCAAGGAAGCCGGTGTCAATCAACAGGCTTGATGCATCAAGCTTTTGGACGACGTGAAACAGATCGTCGGGTGGTACATTGGCAGTTGCCACAAGCGCCTCATGGACGGCTTCTCGCAACCCGGCAACACGGCTATCCGGAAAGGACTGCGGGACATTGAATTTGACCAGGGGCATCTACGTCTCCTCGATAGGCATCAGTTGAAATCTGCGCTGCGGGCCTCTGCTCAGGCAGTCCAGAACGCGGCATCTCTCTTTAAGCGCAACTGCCGACCCGTCATCCGGCTCCAGATCATGGCCACAGCCATATTGATGGCTTTGGTGCGCTCGCGATGGGCGCGCTCTCTGTAGTGATGAAAATCCGACCTCTGATCGAATGCGGAAGAGGCTGAGGTGGGGGGCTGATTGTCGGGGCTCAACATGGCTGTCTCCTTCAAGCGGGGTTCGTTGGCGTTGGGGAGAGTTGTATTATTATTCTCAAAGATGATAATCACTCATTTATGAGCAACACTCCGGACTATCAGTCATGAATAAAACCGCCGCATCTGATGAAATCGGCGTCTTTGTCCGAGTGGTGGAGCGTGGCGGATTTGCAGCCGCAGCCGAGGAGACAGGATTGACGCCGTCGGGCGTATCCAAGGCTGTCACCCGGCTCGAGGACCGGCTGGGCGTCAAGCTTCTGCAACGCACCACCCGGCGGCTGATGATGACAGCGGAGGGTGAAACGCTACTGGTGCGGGGGCGCGAGATCCTTGCCGCCATCGAAGCGACGGAGGCCGAGGTGATGGCCGCCCGCGGCAAGCCGAAGGGAACCATCAAGGTCAGCATGGGTACTGCCTACGCCAAGCACAGACTGGCGCCGGTGCTGCCGAAATTCAGGGCGCTTTATCCCGAGATCGATCTTGTGGTTTCGGTGGCTGATCGCCGCGTCGACGTGATAGGCGAGCAACTGGATGTGGCTATCCGCACGGGGGTACTTAGCGATTCAAGCCTTATTGCGCGGCAGCTTGGCCAATCCACGCGGGTTATCGTCGCAAGCCCGGCCTATCTCGCCCGCCATGGTGAACCGATGAAGGCTTCCGATCTTGCCGACCATGACTGCCTGCTGATCACGGGCTTTGCCCGCCTGTCGGAATGGCCGCTGATGGTTGACGGCAAGGTGACGCCGGTCTCGGTCAAACCGGCCGTAACCTGCGACAATGCCGACATTCTGGCGGAAATGGCCTTGTCAGGGCTGGGTATCGTCCGGCTGGCAAGCTTCGTCATCGAGGATGCCATTCGTGACGGGCGGCTGAAACCCTTGCTTGTCGACTGCCACCTCTCGGAAGCCGTGCCGATCACGGCGCTGATGCCGCCGGGGCGTCAGCACCTGCCGCGGGTGCGGGCCTTCATCGATTTCCTGCTCGAGCATGCCCCGGAGCCGGCCCGGCCGCAGCGGTAGACATCGCTCCCGAAGAGGCGATGCCCATCAACAACTTGCGAGGTGTGGAGACGTACCTTGGCAACTCGGGAAATCTGGTCGGAGTGAGAGGATTCGAACCTCCGACCCCGTCGTCCCGAACGACGTGCGCTACCAGGCTGCGCTACACTCCGTGACCAGCGGCTGGCTTATAGACCGGCATATTCGCCGCCACAAGCCCCGGCCGATCAAAATCCCCGCTGGTGCGGGATGATTTCGTCAGCACGGCATTTGGCAGATTTGTTTTCGCCATAATGCGCCTATTTGCCGTCATCCGAGGGCGGTGTCTGCGCGGTTCCGGCTTTGTCTTCAAGCGGTGCGTCCGCCTGCCCGGACAGGAAAAACCCCCAGCCGACATAGGCGGACAGCGCCAGAAAAAACACCGCCCAGCCTGTGGAGCCTGAGAAAAACTCGACCCCGGTCCAAACCAGGAGCAGCGCGAAAATAATGATCCGTCGCGTCAGCGGCCGGTAGAACGCGTGACCAAAATCAACCAAGGCCCATCTCATCGACTTATCCTTCCCGGATCATTTCCTGCTTTGCCGCAAGGCGATAGGCGAGGCGCGCCCCGACAGGAGCCCGTCGCTCGACACAAGACCCGATCACTGGCATGGGGTCAACAACCCGCGGCACAATCAGGGAAAGGATCGTCGCCATTGCATCGCTGCAAGCGATCCGCCCCCCTTTCAGAGCAGGAGAAGCGGCGTCATACTGCTCTTGGCCACGCAGATATTGATCAACTGCCCCCAAATGACGGGAGGGGAAGGACACCATGAATGCAACACCAAAACTCGACGGGCTAGAAGTCGGTTACGATGTGCCTGCCCTGCCCGGCATGAGCGAGAAAGATATCCAGACGCCGTGTCTTGTGCTCGATCTCGATGCGCTGGAGCGCAACATCATCAAGATGGGTGAGCGCGCCAGCGCGATGGGTGTTCGCCTCAGGGCGCATGGCAAGATGCACAAATCGGTGGATGTGGCCAAGCTCCAGGAAAGGCGCGGCGGGTCCGTTGGCGTCTGCTGCCAGAAAGTCTCCGAGGCTGAAGCGTTTGCGCGCGGCGGCATCAGGGATATTCTGGTGTCCAACCAGGTGCGCGATAAAACCAAGATCGACCGGCTGGCGCGGCTGCCGAAACTCGGCGCGCGCATGGGCTGCTGTGTCGATGATCTGGACAACGTCACCGAGCTGTCAGATGCAGCCACCCGGCATGGCACAAGCATTGATTGCCTGGTCGAGGTCGATTGCGGTGCGGACCGCTGCGGCGTGACCACGGCGCCGGAGGCCGTGGCGCTGGCCAGAGCGATCAACGCCGCGCCAGGACTGATTTTCTCGGGCATCCAAGCCTATCAGGGCGCAATGCAGCACCTCAACAATTACGAGGACCGCAAGACCAAGGCCGACATCACCATCACCCTGGTCAAGCAGGTGATCGCCGCGCTGGAAGCTGAAGGCATCGATTGCAACACGGTCACGGGCGGCGGCACTGGCAGTTACCATTTTGAAGGCAAGTCAGGCGTCTACACTGAGCTGCAATGCGGCTCCTATGCGTTCATGGACGCGGATTACGGGAAGGTCCTGGATCAGGATGGCAACCGCATTGACGAGAGCGAATTCGAAAATGCGCTGTTCATTCTCACCTCGGTAATGAGCCACGTCAAAGCGGACAAGGCAATCTGCGACGCAGGCCTTAAAGTACAGTCGGTAGACAGCGGCCTGCCGGTGGTGTTCGGGCGCAACGACGTCACCTACGTGCAATGCTCGGACGAGCATGGCGAGATCGCCGATCCGGATGGGGTGTTGAAGATCAATGACAAGCTCAAACTGGTTCCGGGCCACTGCGATCCGACCTGCAATCTTCATGACTGGTATGTCGGCCTGCGCGGCGGCAAGGTGGAATGCCTGTGGCCGGTTTCGGCGCGCGGCAAGGCCTACTGAAATCGCCACGGCGTTTGAGTGAATGATTTGGGATCCGATACGGCAAGTATAGCGCAAGTTTCGGTGTTTAAGTCATGGGGTGGTTTTTTCGTCGATGAAGGCTCTTCATGGTGCATCTGACAATCTGTCTGCCGACGCGCAATCGTCAGGCCTATTGCATCGAAACCATCAAGGCACTGGCGGATAGCGACGGTCAGGATTTCGAGGTGATCGTCGCCGACAATTCCGATGATCCGGACCCGCTGGCGGACTTCCTGAGCCACACCCTCAAGGACAGCCGGTTCCGGTTGATTCCGCCTGCCCCGTCAGTGCTTTCCATGGTCGACAATTGGGAGCGTGCCGTCGAACAGGCTGAGGGCAAGTGGATTACGGTGATCGGCGACGATGATTACATCGACACACGGGTGACAGGGCTGATCCGGAAATACGAGGTTCTCTACCGGGATGTGGATGCCATCAGCTGGGATCGCATGACGTATCAGTGGCCGGACAACCGGCCGGTCTCGACGCTTGCCAGCATACCTTTGACCAGCAGCTCGACGGTGCAGCCAAAGGCGGAACTTGGCAACCGGTTGTTCCGCTGGAGCGAAGGCAAACGGCGGCCATCTGTGGGTGTCGGCATCTATCATGGCGCGGTCAGAAAGTCTTTGATGGACCGCATCAAAGCCACCTATGGCGGCCGCTATTTCGAGCATGCGATTGTCGATTGGGACAACGTTTGCAAAGTCGTGGCGCAAGCCAGAACACTGGTTCACTGTGATCGGCCGTTCTCTGTTCTCGGTGCCTGCCTTGCCTCAAATTCCGCAGCCAATCAGTCCAGGGAGGTGATGAAGCAGCGACTCGATACGTTTGAGCGCGAAAGCGCCGGCGGGATTGATCTTGAACAATCGGATTTTCCGTTTTCGATAATTGATCACGGCTCATCGGTCTGCTTGTGTATTGCGGTGCTCACCGTATGGTTCTGCAAAACCTATGCACTTGATCTTACAGGATTTGGCGCCAATTTCGCGGCGGCTGCAGTGGATGAATGCAGACATTGCTACACTCACGAGGAATACGAGGCCAAAGTCAGCTGTTTTGCGCGTGGGTTTGCGCTTTGGGAAGGCGGGAAATGGGCGGGACATTTCAAACCAGCACCGTTCATTCAGCCCAAGACAGTGAACGAGTTGTCGGGCCTTGCCAACGACACGCTGCATATTCGCGAAACAGGCATCGGGCCTGCCACACCGGCTGAGTTCTACAGGTTTGCCGAGAACACGATCATGCCGGTGGCCAGCCTCCTGAGCGGCGCCAAGGTGTTTGCATCGTGACGCTATTGTCGATCTGCATACCGGTTTTAACGCCGGACGAGAGGATTTCCGACACGGTGCGGCAGATGCTGCGGAGCACACAAAAAGATTTCGAAATCCTGATCGCCGATTTTACCGATGCCCCTGGTTCAGGGTTCTCCGTTCTGGCGAAAGAGCTGAACGACACCCGGCTCCGTTTGATTACGCCCAAGCGAGAGACTACCGCAGCCCCGGCAAAAGACGTCAGCACTTGCTGGAACCAGATCATCCCGCAGACGAAGGGTGCGTGGATTACATTCATCAATCCGTCCGACTATGCCGACCCGGGCATCTGCGAGGTGATCCGGGTGACGCTGAAGCGAGTGCCGGAGGCTGACGTCTTGTCCTGGGGCCGGGCTTCCTATGTACCGCCTGCGTTGCGGGCCGGGTGGGATATTGCCAAAATCCCGATGGGCAGCAGCTTGGACCTCCCAGAGCAGAAGGACATGATGCAGAAGCTGTTCTACTGGGACGGCGCCACCGACCGGCCGGCGTGCCATTTCGGCGTCCGGCACGGCGCAATCCGGCGCGACCTGATGGAGCGCGTCCGCGAAGCGTTCTCGGATGTCTATTTCGAACAGGCCGATCCAGAAATCGACAACCTCTGCAAGACCCTACTGATAGCCCAACGCATGGTCTACTGGGAAAGGCCTATGTCCGTGCAAGACGTTTCGCGGTCGGCTGAGAAGACGTCAACCGTAAGCGAAAACGACCGGCTTGAGGGATTTCCATTCTCCTCAGAAATTGGACTAACGGCCGGTAGCGCGTTCGCGATCGAGATGTTCAAGCGGCGCTACGGCATCGAGCTGGACGGCTGGGAAGACGGTTTCATCAAGGCTTGCGCGCATGACTGCGAGACTGCGACATCCGGTGAGCAGTTCCATGCCAGGAAGGCCGCTTACGCCAAGGCCATCGCCGAATGGCGCGGCAAACCGGCGCTGGCCGGCTTTAAACCTGAATTCAAGCGCAATCCCAAACTGCCCCGGTTCCAGGGCCTCAAGGACCAGCATCTCTATTTCGACATGGACATGGACCACACCCAATCCGCCGCTGAATTCTACACTCTGATCGACGCCATGCTGTTTCCCGTGCATTTGCTGGACGCCAAGCTCGCCTAGAGTATCCGTCTTTCAAAGCTCCTCGGCCCCCTTCCCCTCATCTGGCGAAGCGCGGCCACCCTGTCATTTAATTTATATTTGCGATCTTACATATAAGCGGCTATATAGATCACAACCCGACACCGGGCGATTGATCTCGCGCAATGACAGCTGGTCATTCTATGATCATGCTCCTCCGGTGTCCGCTCAGATCCTATGCAATGAGGCAACCCATGAAAATGCTCAGCTTTGCCGTTCTTGTCTCTGTCTTCGCCAGTGTTGCGCAGGCCGAGACCTTGACGCTTTCGCCCACAGACATCACCGAATGGAAAGCCGTGCAGGCACGTGTCGAATCGCGTGACATCGTGCCGGCAAGGGCGCGCATTGGCGGGGTGATTGAAGAATTGACGATCAGCGAAGGCGATCTGGTGACAGCCGGACAGCAGCTTGGTCTGGTCAAGGACGACAAGATCGCGTTCCAGATTGCTGCACTCGACGCTCAACTCGCGGCCTTTGCTGCGCAGCTTGAGACAGCAGAAGCAGAATTCAAGCGCGGCGAAACACTGGTCGCTCAGGGCGTGGTGACGCGGCAGCGGCTGGCGCAATTATCGACTGATGTCGAAGTAACCCGCAACCAGATAGCCGCCACACAGGCCCAACGGGCAGTGCTGACCCAGCAGGAAACCGAAGGTGCGGTTGTTGCGCCTGCCGACGGCCGGGTGCTGACCGTACCCGCCAGCCGCGGCTCGGTGATCATGCCGGGCGAACCGGTGGCGACCATAGGATCGGGCGGTTTTTTCCTGCGGCTTGCAGTGCCTGAGCGGTTTGCCGGCGATCTGCAGGCCGGTGCTGAAATCCGCATTGCCACCGCAGGCGGGGAAGCCGCCGGGCGGCTTGCCAAGATCTACCCGCAGATCGACAATGGCCGGGTGATTGCCGATGTCGAAGTCGACAAGCTCGACACGGCCTTCGTCAACGCCCGCATTCTGGTTGAAGTGCCGATCGGCATCCGTACTGCCCTGCTGGCTCCGATGGACGCAGTGGTGAACCGCCACGGCATCGATTTCATGTCGGTTGAAGACCACAACGGAACAGTGGTCGAACGCACGGTAATCCTGGGTGCCCTCCAGGACGGCGACAATGCCGGGCTTGTTGAAGTGATCAGCGGCGTGTCCGCCGGCGACAAGGTGGTGCTGCCATGAAAACCACAGATTCCGGATTGGGAATTGCGGGTCAGCTGACCCGCGCCTTCATCACCTCCCCCCTCACACCGTTGTTCCTGCTCGCCGCTTTCGCTTTCGGAGTGGTGGCGCTGTTGACGCTGCCGCGCGAAGAAGAACCGCAGATTTCGGTACCGATGGTCGACATCATGCTGGGCGCACCGGGCCTTAAAGCCGATGATGCGGTCAAGCTGGTCACCGAACCGCTCGAGACCATCGTCAAAAGCATTGACGGCGTCGAGCATGTCTATTCTCAGACATCGGACAACAAGGTGCTGGTCACCGCGCGCTTCATTGTCGGCACACAAACCGATTCCGCCATCCTGCGGGTGCATGACAAGGTGCGTGCCAATCTCGACCGGATCCCGGTCGGCATACCCGAACCGCTGATCGTCGGGCGAGGCATCGATGATGTCGCGATCGTTTCGCTGACACTGACGCCGTCGGAGGAAGCCGGGGACGCGGTTTCATCCAATGATCTGACCCGCGTTGCACGTGAGCTCAGAACCGAACTCTCCAAGATCGACAATGTCGGCCTGACCTATCTGGTGGGCGACACCGACGAGATCATCCGCATTGCGCCGGACCCCACCCGGCTGGCGCTCAATGGTGTGACGCTGCAGCAACTGGCAGGCAAGGTCACTGGCGCCAACCGCGCCTTCCCCGCAGGCCAGGTGACGGTTGACGGTAAAACGGCAGAGCTGATGGTCGGCGAGACGCTTTATGCACCTGCGGAGATCGGCAATCTGCTGATCACCACCCGCGACGGCCGTCCGGTCTATGTGCGTGATCTGGCGGACATTTCCTTTGCCACCGACAGCACCGCGCGGATCGTCGCCACGGTGACGCGTTCAGCAGACGGGGCGGAAGACGGAATTGACCGCAAGCCGGCGGTCACGCTTGCGATTGCCAAGCGCGCCGGCGCCAATGCGGTGCTGGTTGCCGAACAAATTCTTGAGCGCACCGAGCACCTGGAAGGCTCGCTGATCCCGCATTCGATGGCGGTGGAAGTGACCCGCGATTATGGCGAAACCGCCAATGAGAAGGCCAATGAGCTGCTCTACCATCTGGGCCTCGCCACGGTGTCGATCATTGTGCTTGTCTGGCTGGCGATCGGCTGGCGCGAGGCAATGGTGGTGGCAATTGTCATCCCGGTGACAATCCTGCTGACGCTGTTTGCATCGCGGGTGATGGGCTACACGCTCAACCGTGTTTCACTGTTCGCACTGATCTTCTCGATCGGCATCCTGGTTGATGACGCCATTGTGGTGATCGAGAACATTGCCCGGCATTGGGGAATGGGTGACGGGCGCGAGCGCAAGCAGGCAGCCATCGAAGCTGTTGCCGAAGTCGGCAACCCGACCATTGTCGCCACGCTGACCGTGGTTGCGGCGCTGCTTCCTATGCTGTTCGTATCCGGCATGATGGGCCCCTATATGAGCCCGATTCCGGCCAACGCTTCGGCTGCGATGGTGTTCTCGTTCTTCGTCGCCGTCATGGTCACGCCCTGGCTGATGCTGAAGATCGCCGGCGGCGCGCCGATGCATCACGGCCCCAGCGAAGGCGAAGAGGCCGGCGGCGTGCTCGGCAAACTCTACCGTTCGGTGGCCCGTCCGGTGCTTGCCAGCAAGACCAGCTCCTGGATTTTCCTGCTTGTTGTTGGCGCGATGACGCTCGGCTCGCTGTCGCTGTTTTATACCAAGCATGTGACGGTCAAGCTGCTGCCATTCGACAACAAGTCGGAACTCTCGGTGGTGATCGACATGCCCGAAGGCACTTCGGTGGAAACCACCGACGCCATCGCTCAGGCCGTAGCGCGCGAAGCGCTGCAGCTTGAAGAGGTCAAGTCGACGCAGACCCATGCAGGAACAGCCGCGCCATTCAACTTTAACGGCCTGGTGCGGCATTCCGTCCTCCGGACGGAAAGCCAGATGGGTGATGTCGCGCTCAACCTCACCCCCAAGGGCGAGCGTGAGCGGTCAAGTCACGATATCGCGCTGGATCTGCGTGCCCGTATCGCCGCTATTCCACTGCCGCAGGGCGCCAGCCTGAAGGTGGTCGAGCCACCGCCGGGTCCTCCGGTGATGGCAACGCTTCTGGCTGAAATCTACGGACCGGATGCCGAAACGCGACGCGCTGTGGCACAACGGGTGGAAGAGGCTTTCCGTTCGGCGAATTTCATCGTCGATATCGACAACTCCTGGGGCCAGCCGGCCGACAGGGTGCGTGTAAAGATTTCGTCCGACGAACTCGAATTCTTCCGGGTCGAAGAGCGCGACGTGTTTGACACGATTGCTATCCTCAACACGGGCCAGACGGTGGGCTATTCTCATCGCGGCGACGGCCGTATGCCGATTGCCATCCGGCTTGAACGCCCGCGTTCGGAACGCATGGTCAATGAAAGCTTCCTGACCACGCCAATCCCGGCCAACGTGCTGCCGGGTGACCGCAGCATCGTCGAATTGGGCGATGTGGTGGAGGTTTCTCTGGAGAAGTCGTCATTTCCGGTGTTCCGCCACAATGGCCGCGCCGCTGAAATGGTTATGGCCGAAATGGCCGGCGACTATGAAGCCCCGCTCTATGGCATGATCGCAGTTCAGGCAGCGCTTGACGCGATGGACTGGACAGATCTCGAAAAACCGGTGATCGCGCTCAACGGTCAGCCGTCTGACGAACAGGTCTCGACCCTGCTCTGGGACGGTGAATGGGAAGTCACCTGGGTGACCTTCCGCGACATGGGCGCCGCCTTCGGTGTGGCTCTGCTCGGGATCTATATCCTGGTCGTTGCCCAGTTCGGCTCGTTCAAGGCGCCGCTGGTGATTCTCACCCCGGTGCCGTTGACCTTCATCGGCATTCTGATCGGTCACTGGCTGTTTGGCGCGCCGTTCTCGGCCACCTCGATGATCGGCTTCATTGCGCTTGCCGGCATCATCGTGCGCAACTCGATCCTGCTGGTGGATTTCATCCGCCATGCCCATGTGCCGGGCACGCCGCTGACGCCGGTGCTGATCGAGGCTGGCGCGATCCGCTTCAAGCCGATCATCCTGACGGCGCTCGCGGCGATGATCGGGGCTGCAGTGATTTTGACCGACCCTATCTTCCAGGGACTGGCGATCTCGCTGCTGTTCGGTCTCGCCTCGTCAACGGCGCTGACCGTGCTGGTGATACCGGCGATCTACCGGGTGCTGCGCACCTGAACCGGTTGATTGCCGTCCAAGTCTAAACCTTGCTTCCGCCCGTCACTTTGATGGGCGGAATGCTTTCAGGATCTCGTCATGGGTCTCGATCCGGCCGGCGCCGATAAGATCAAGGCAGAAAGGAATGGCCGGAAACACCGCCGTCAGGCAGGTGTCGATCGAGCCCGGCTTGCCCGGAAGGTTGACGATCAGGGTCTTGCCGCGGGTACCAGCGGTCTGACGCGACAAAATAGCTGTCGGCACGAATTCCAGGCTGACCTTGCGCATCAATTCGCCAAAGCCGGGCAGTTCCTTCTCCATCACTTCCTTCATCGCCTCGGGTGTGAGATCGCGCGGCGAAGGACCGGTGCCGCCGGTGGTCAGCACCATGTCGACGCCGTCAACATCACACAGACGAATGAGCGTATCGCGGACGCTTTCAAGCCCATCGGGAATGACATGAACCACGATCTCGGCAGAGCTCGACATCACCCGCTCGAGCCAGGCCTTGACCGCCGGGCCGCCAAGATCCTCATACTCACCGCGGCTGGCGCGATCGGACACGGTGAGAACGGCAATGCGAACGGTCATGTGAGTGGGTCCTGATGATCGAGATTAATGCGTGGGGGACTTCCCGCGCAACAATCAACACTAGAGCAAAAATGGCAACCATCTTCCAGACTACACAGTTGATTTTACACGATTGGGCCGACCACCCCAGCTTCAATACCCGCGCGAGTAATTCGCCAACCTACAAATCTTGAGTAGTAAGATTATAACTTCGTTAAACGAATAATGAAAATGCTAATAGACAAGAATAACTGCATGCGGAGAAATGAAGACCAAGGCCTGACCGAAAGTCAGCATGCAACACAAAAGCACGCCCGAGAGTTCATACTTCCCCCTAAATTTTGGGGGTAAATTTCGATTTGCGCCGGAAGGAAAATAAATGGTTTCGCCCTTTGGTTTCAACAATGACTGCAAGATCATCATGGATGCCCTGTCACAATCACAGGCAATCATACAATTCGACCTTACCGGAAAGATACTGACCGCGAACAAGAACTTCTGCGCAGCCTTGGGATACGATCTCCAAGAAATCGTCGGCAAGCATCACAGCATGTTCGTCGACCCCGAAGAAACCAATAGCACAGAGTACAAGGAATTCTGGCGCGACCTGGCTTCAGGCAAGTTTGACCGGCGGCAATACAAGCGGTTCGGCAAAAACGGGCGCGAAATCTGGATTGAAGCTTCCTACAATCCGGTTTTCAAAGGCGACAAGCCAGTCAAAGTAGTCAAATTTGCCACGGATATAACCGCAAGCAAATTAAAAGCGATCGAGGATGCCGCGAAATTGTCGGCGATTTCACGCTCGCAAGCCGTCATCGAGTTCACACCGGATGGCACGATTCTCACAGCAAACGAGAACTTCTGTGGCGCTCTTGGTTATGAGCTCTCCGAGATAGTCGGCAAACACCACAGGATCTTTTGTGATCCCGCCTACACAGCCACGCCCGAATACACGGCATTCTGGCGCGACCTCGCCGCCGGTCAGTTTTGCTCCAACGAGTTCATGCGGGTCAGCAAGAGCGGTGAGCAAGTCTGGATTCAGGCCGCCTATAATCCGATCATGAATGACAAGGGCGAGATCGTCAAAGTGGTGAAGTTCGCCACAGACGTGACATCCAGAATGACCGCGATATCAAATCTTGCAAGTTCGCTTCGGGCCCTGGCGAGCGGCGACCTTACCCGCACGCTGGATACGCCCTTTGTGCCGACGATGGAAAAAATCCGCACGGACTTCAATGACGTACTTTCCGAACTGCGCTCGACCATGAGGGCGGTGGATGCGAACGCACGCAGTATCTCGTCAGGCTCGAACGAAATCCGCTCGGCCACTGACGATCTGGCACGGCGTACCGAACGGCAGGCTGCTTCGGTCGAGGAAACAGCCGCCGCGCTGGAAGAAATCACCACCAATGTTGGCGAAGCGACGCAAAATGCGACTGCCTCCGCAACGCTTGTCGCCGAGACCCGTACCGACGTGGAACGGTCAGGACAGATCGTGACCGAAGCCGTCACCGCAATGAGCGTGATCGAAGCATCCTCTCAGGAAATGTCAAAGATCATCGGCGTGATCGACGAGATTGCCTTTCAGACCAATTTGCTGGCGCTCAATGCCGGCATTGAGGCCGCTCGCGCAGGTGAGGCAGGAAAAGGCTTCGCTGTGGTCGCCCAGGAAGTCCGGGAACTGGCGCAACGCTCTGCGAGTGCCGCCAAGGACATCAAGCAGCTCATCGACTCCTCCAGCGAGCAGGTGAAATTCGGTGTATCGCTCGTCGACAAGGCCGGCCTGTCGCTCAGCGAGATTATAGAGAAAATCCAGAATATCGATATCAACATTCAAGCGATTGCCGTGAGCGTCAAGGAACAATCGGTCGGGCTTCAGGAGATCAATGAATCAGTTACGGTGATCGACCAGGGAACCCAGCAGAATGCGGCCATGGTCGAGCAAACGACGGCGTCCAGCCACGGACTGGCGAAAGAAGCCGAAGCGCTGTTTGAGCTGCTGAGCCGCTTTCAGCTAGGCTCCGCGCCTGAAGCACGGGCAAATGCGCCTCGCAGGCAGATAGCCAAGACGACCGCACCAACTCCGCCAAGACCGGCCTCTCCGCAGCATGAACTCACAGCTCATATCACTGCAAGTTTCGGCGGTGCAGCCACAGCCCGAAAGCCGGAGAACTGGACTGAATTCTGAGAACTGAAATTCGGCAACAAAGCGCAGGCATCACGTATCCGCAGCAACCAGGCCGATTGCCGTGGATCGTGGTCCGGCCGAAGCAATATCACCCACGCGCCTGAGCCTTGATCATGTCCGCGGCTTTTTCGGCGATCATGATTGTAGGTGCATTGGTGTTGCCGCCGATCAGGGTCGGCATCACCGAGGCGTCGACCACACGCAAACCCTGAATTCCATGAACCCTGAGTTCCGGATCAGTAACGGAAAGCGCGTCGCGGCCCATGCGGCAGGTGCCGACCGGATGATAAATGGTGTCAGCGCGGGCGCGGATATGGGACATCAGCTCGGCGTCATCCATGCCTTCACTGGTGTAGACTTCGCGAAGCCTGTATTTGCGCATTGACGGCGCATCCATGATCTCGCGGGTCATTCTGGCGCCTTTGAGCAGCAGCGCCGCATCGCGATCATCGGACAGGTATTTCGGATCGATCCTTGGTGCACGCATCGGGTCAGGCCCATCAAGCCCGACTTCGCCACGCGAATTAGGCCTGAGCACGCAGACATGGCAGGAATAACCATAGCCCATGTGCAATTTGCGGGAATGATCATCGACCAGTGCCGCGACGAAATGCAATTGCAGATCGGGGCGCTCGATGCCTGGATCGGATTTCAGAAAGGCTCCGCCTTCAGCTCCCGGCGCGGCAACGACCCCGGTGCCGTCGCGACGCCATCTCAGAATATCGCGGATCAGCTTGTAGGCGCCGACCGCGCCCAGTCCCAAAACATCGGTGTCGCGGGTTTTCGCGGTGTAGATGAAATCGAGATGGTCCTGCAAGTTCTGGCCAACGCCGGGTAGATCCTTGAGGACCTCGACGCCGCGTGAACGCAAATGTTCGCCCGGACCAATACCCGACAACATCAACAGTTGCGGCGAGTTGAACGCACCGCCACACAAGATCACTTCGGCATTGGCGTTCACCTGCTGCTCCAGCTTGCCTTTGCGATAGACAACGCCGGTGGCGCGGAGGCGGTCAATCAAAACTTTGGTGGCGTGGGCGCCGGTGATGACCGTCAAGTTGGGCCGGTTCATCACCGGATGCAGATAGGCTGCGGCAGCAGAGCAGCGCTCGCCCTGTTTGCCGTCGCGCCAGAACTGGGTGACCTGATAAAGCCCTGCCCCTTCCTGCTCCGGGCCGTTGAAATCATCATTGCGGCGGATCTGGACCTCTGCAGCAGCATCGACAAAGGCACGGCTGATCGGTCGTGGACTTTGCTGCTCAGCCACTTCCAAAGGTCCGGCATCGCCATGCAGTCCATCGCTGCCGCGCACATTGCGTTCAGACCGGCGGAATATCGGTAACACATCCGACCAGCCCCAGCCGTCGCATCCAACCCTGGCCCAGTCATCATAATCGGAAGGGTGCCCGCGGGTGTAAAGCATGGCGTTGATGGCGCTGGAGCCGCCCAGTGCCCGACCCCTTGGCTGGTAGCCGCGCCGACCGCCAAGTCCGGGTTGCGGCACAGTCTCATATGCCCAATTGTTGATTTTGGGCTTGCCGGGCAGCATCGCGATAATCCCGAGCGGCGCCCTCACCAGAATGCCCTTGCCGTCGCCTCCCGCTTCAAGCAGGCAAACCTTGACCTGAGGGTTCTCGCTCAATCGCGCGGCCAGCACGGAACCGGCAGACCCACTGCCAACGATGACGTAGTCAAATTCCATAAAAGCCTCCTCCCAAAGACCGTCAGGGGAAGGAGCCTAGAACAGAAGCAATCTGATTCAAACTGGAATTGACGTTATTGCAGGAAACGTAAGCTTGCGCAGCCAGTCGGCCAGGACAGTCTTCCTAAAAGCCGGCTCGTTCGGACAACCGGGTCAGATCGGGAACCGTGACATGGCGATTGTTGACGATTCGGATGACATCGTCCTTGCGCAGTTTGGTCAATTGCCGACTGACGGTTTCCATGGTCAGGCCAAGGAAATCAGCGATATCGGTGCGGCTCATCGGCAAATCGAAAGAAACCGTGTCGCCTTCATTGTCCGGAAACGCATGGGTGGCGATCAGCAACACAAAGCTCGAAACTTTCTCACCTGCGGTCTTGCGTCCAAGCGTCAACATCCAGTCACGTGCTTCATCGAGCTCGGTGAGCGTTTGCTCAAGCAGCTTATGCTCAAGTTCCGGCATTTCCTTGATCATTCGCTCGATGGCAATCTTGGGGAAAGAACAGACTTTGACGTCCGTTGCCGCCTCGGCGCTCACACCGTTTTCATCCCTGAACGGACGGCCAAGAAAATCCGGCGCGAACTGCAGGCCAACGATCTGCTGACGGCCATCGGCCATCATTTTCGAGAGCTTCACCACACCCGAAATGATGTTGGAGTAACTCTTTGTCTGCAGGCTTTCGCCAACAAGCTCCGTACCGGGCTCCACTGTGCGCCGGGTCGAATGTTTGCTCAGTTGCAGCAGCTGATCACTGGTCAGCGCTCCGCATACACCGCGATGACGGCTTTCGCAGGCCTGGCAAAGCACCGGTGTCTCTGAATTGTGAACGTCTTTACGTTGGATATCCATGGCGCTCCCCAATTTAGATTATACTACTTCACCGCGCATTGCTTCAACAGAAGCAAAAAGTCGCATACATCTATTTTTTTTGCGACACACTATAGAACGTAACACACAAATGTGACTTCCATCACATCGGGCCGAAACCAATTTCGGTCCGTTTGACGAGAATCAACGACATCGAGACCGAAAAGGTTATTGTGGAGCGTATGAGATCTGAATCAGCTCCTCCCACAGCCGCGATCTTCGATATTTCCGGGCTTACAAAGATCTATCGGACGGGCGAGGTCGAGGTTCGCGCGTTGAACGGCGTTGATCTGACGCTGGAAGAAGGCGAGATGGCGGTGCTGCTCGGCCCCTCCGGCAGCGGCAAATCAACCTTGCTCAACATTGTCGGTGGCCTGGACCGGCCGACATCAGGATCGGTGAAGTTCAAAGGTGTGGAACTCGCCGGAGCAAATGATCGGGAGCTGACGGCCTACCGCCGCAACCATGTCGGTTTCGTTTTCCAGTTCTACAATCTGATCCCCAGCCTGACGGCATGGGAAAATGTTGCGCTGATCACAGAGGTGGCGACGAACCCGATGTCGCCGTCGGATGCTCTGGCACTGGTCGGCCTTGAAAGCCGTATGAGCCATTTCCCGGCGCAGCTCTCCGGTGGCGAACAGCAACGCGTGGCAATCGCCCGGGCAATCGCCAAAAGACCGGAAGTGCTGCTCTGCGACGAACCTACCGGCGCACTTGATTCCGCCACCGGCATCATCGTGCTCGAAGCATTGGCGCGGGTGAACGAGGAAACCGGCGCCACCACCGCAATTATCACCCACAATGCCGGCATCCGGAAAATCGCCCACCGTGTCTACTCGTTTCTGGATGGCCGCATAGCCTCGTGCGAGCTCAATGAAGAGCGGATCAAGCCATCGGAGGTGAGCTGGTGAACGCTCTCAGCATGCTTGATCGCAAGCTTGTCCGTGATCTCGGCAGGCTTTGGGCGCAATCGCTTGCCGTTGCGCTGGTCATGGCGTGCGGGGTCATGACCCTGATTCTGGCGCTGGGTGCGACGCGCGCACTCGATGACACCCGTGCGGCATTTTATGATCAGACCCGATTCGGGGATGTGTTTGCCAGCGCAACGCGGGCGCCGGAAAGCGTCAGATCAGACATTGCGGCCATCGACGGGGTTTCTGCGGTGTCAACGCGGATCGTCAATGCAGTCATCATCGACATCACGGGCATGGCTGAGCCGGCGACAGGCATGGTGATCTCGATCCCCGATCATGGCGAACCAGCCGTCAACCGTCTCTACCTGCGCTCAGGCCGGCTACCCGAACCGGGGCGCGACGATGAAGCGACCATCATCGAGGCTTTCGCCGAAGCGCATGGTTTTCACCCGGGCGACAGCTTTGACGTGCTGATCAACGGGCGCAAACGCCATCTGTCGATTACCGGAATTACCCTGTCGCCCGAATATGTCTATGCCATCGGCCCCGGGGACATGGTTCCGGATCAAAAGCGCTTCGGTGTCATTCACATGCACCGATCAGTGCTCGAGGGCGCCTATGACATGAAGGGAGCATTCAACGATGTTTCCCTGACGCTGTCGCGCAGCGCCGACCAGAAAGACGTGATTGCGCAGCTCGACACCATCCTCAAACCACATGGCGGGACCGGAGCCTATGGTCGCGCAGACCATATGTCCGATGCCTTTCTTGATTCCGAGCTGACCCAGCTCAAGGCCATGGCGCAGGTCATTCCGCCGATCTTCCTGTTTATCGCAGCATTTCTGGTCAACATGATCCTGACCCGACTGATTGCGCTGGAACGCGAGCAGATTGGTCTCTTGAAGGCCGTGGGATATTCCAACGGGGCCATTGCCTGGCACTATGCCAAGCTGACGCTGGTGATTTCGATTGTCGGCGTGACGATCGGCGGGATTGCCGGAACACGGCTGGGGCACGGCATGGCGTCGTTGTATGGCGAATTCTATTCATTCCCGTTTCTGGTGTTCTCGCAGGAGCCTGATCTCTACGTCATCTCCGCGCTTGTGACCTTCGCCGCCGCCCTCATAGGTGCTGCCAACGCGATCATGGGCGCGGTACGGCTGCCGCCGGCAGTGGCCATGCGCCCGCCAGCGCCGACGAGATACCGCAGCCTGTTCAGCGGCAAGGCGGGCGGCTTCCGGTTGCCGGTTTCGCAACTCACCGTGATGGCGCTCAGACATCTGGTACGCTGGCCATTGCGCACGGCGTTGACGACCCTGGGCACAGCGCTTCCGGTGGCGCTGCTGATCACATCGCTGTTCGCCTTTGATTCCATCGAGCACATGATCGACACCATCTGGTTTAAGGCCGACCGTCAGGACGCGACGCTGACCTTCGCCATGGACAGGTCCGAAGATGCGATCCGGGAAGTCGCCCGGCTGCCCGGCGTGATCGCGGCGGAACCGTTCCGGGCGGAAGCCGCAACGCTGAGGAACGGGCACCGATCGCGCAACATTCAGATCATTGCCGCCAACCCGGAAACCGATATCAGCCGGGTGCTCGATAGGGATTTTGCTCCAATCAAGCTGCCGCCAAGCGGCATTCTGCTTTCTGAACGCCTGGCCGAGCATCTTGATCTGGTGACGGGCGACCAGGTCGAGGTTGAACTCAATGACGGACAGGGGCGCAAAGTTCTGATGCCGCTGATCGGCGTGACCAACAGCTATGTCGGGCTCAATGCAAACATGAGCCGCGAAGCGCTCGACCGGCTGTCGGGTCAGGGAGGCCGCATCTCCGGCGCGCGGGTGATTGTGGATGAAAGCCGTATCGACGAACTCTATGATGAGGTCAAGCAAACGCCCGCAATCGCCTCGGTGGCGCTGCAGGGGATCTCGCGGCAGCGTTTCCGCGCAGTCATCGAGGAAAACATAGGTATCAGCATCACGATCTATGTCTCGCTGGCCATCATCATCACCTTCGGCGTGATTTACAATTCAGCCCGGATCCAGCTTTCAGAACGCGCCCGGGAACTTGCCAGCCTGCGCGTGTTCGGCTTTACAAGCCGCGAGGTCTCCAGCGTTCTTTTGACCGAGCTCGGCGTCATGGTGGTCCTGGCCCAACCTCTGGGCTGGCTCATCGGCCGCGGTTTCTCGGTACTCGTCGCCAAAGGTTTTGAAAGCGATTTGTTCCGGATTCCGCTCATCATCAACATGCCCACCTATGTGGTGTCGAGTCTGATCGTGCTGGGCGGCGCATTGGTGTCGGCGCTGATCGTGCGGCGGCGCATCGACCGGCTCGACCTTATCCGCGTCTTGAAAACAAGGGATTAAAACCATGGCCACTGTGCTTGCTAAAAGCCTCGCAGGATTGGCGGTCGCCGCAGCGATTGGCGGGGCGCTTTATATCGCCTTTGGCGAAAAACCGATCCTCGTCGACCTCGCCACGGTCGAGACCGGCCCGCTGCAGGTGGTTGTGGCGGAAGACGGAATTACCCGCATCCGCAATGTCTATGCGGTCTCATCCCCCATCGCCGGGCATCTCGACCGGGTCGAGTACTCGGTTGGCGATCCCATTTCAGCGGGCGAAAGCATCACCTCCATCCACCCGCTCGACCCGCCGTTTATCAACACAAGGACACGAACAGAACTGATGGCGGCCATAGATGCGGCACGCTCCAGCGTTGCCGTGGCGGAAGTGGAACTGACACGCGCCCGCACCGCGCGGGTTTTGGCCCGCGCAAGCCATGACAGGGCAATCAAGCTGGCAGCCACCAACATCGTTTCGCAAAGTCAATTGGAGAAAATTGAAGGCGAGCTGGATCTCGCCGAGGCCCAGGTCAAATCTGCGGAGGCCATGATTGCGCTCAGACAGGCGGAACTTGCCAGCGCCCAGGCCCGGCTGACCCAGCCCGGGCAGACGCCCATCGACGCCGCCAACGGTCAATGCTGCGTCAACATCGTCTCGCCGATTGACGGGATCATCCTCTCGCTCAATGCCCGGAGCGAACAGGCAGCCACCGTCGGACAGCTGATCGCCGAAGTCGGCGATCCATCCGATCTTGAAATCACGGTAGATCTGCTTTCTGCCGACGCCGTCAAAATTCGCCCCGGCAGCCAGGTGCTGATTACCGACTGGGGCGGCCCGGACACTCTGGAAGCACGGGTCGAACGCATCGAGCCATCAGGCTTTACAAAGGTGTCTGCGCTGGGGATTGCCGAGCAACGGGTCAATGCCATTATTGCACTGAAGGACCCGCCGCCAGCTGACCTCGGTCATGGCTTCCGCGTCATCGCCAATCTGATCATCTGGTCTTCCGGCACGGTCACGCAGGTTCCGGTGAGCTCGCTCTATCGCAATGGCGGGAACTGGGCCGTGTTCAAGATGGAGAATGGGCGGGCAAAGGTTACAGCGGTTGACATCGGACACATGACCGACCGGCGGGCCGAGATCCTGTCGGGCCTGTCCGATGGCGATCAGGTGCTCCTCTACCCCGGCGACGCGCTGGAAGACGGGAGCCTGATCGCCGACCGGGCAGCAGCGGATTGATCCCTACCCGGCCAACCGTTTCAGTTTGGCGATGGCAGTCTCCGGGCTTTCGCCATAGGCGATGGTGCCTTTGAACTCACCATTTTTATCCATGAGAAACACTGAAGCCGTGTGGTCCATGGTGTAATCACCGTCATCGGTGGGGATCTTGGCGGCATAGACATGCCAGGCCGCTATCACTTTTGCGATTTCGTCCGGATCGCCGGTGATACCTGTGACCCTGTCGGTGAGAGCCTCCGCATAGCTTTTCATGATCTCCGGTGTGTCGCGTTCCGGATCGACCGAGATGAAAAACGCCTGCAGATCACGCCCCTGTTCACCGAGCGCTTCGAACCAGCCCGCCATTTCATAGAGTGTTGTCGGGCAGACCTCGGGACAACGGGTAAAGCCAAAGAAAACCAGTGTTGGCCGCCCGGCAAACGCTGCCTGGGTGATGGTGTTGCCATTGTGGTCGACAAGCGTGAAATCGGTTCCGAGCTTCATTCCCGCAGTGAGCGATTTGTCTGTGCCCTGGACAGCATATTGCCACCCCAGAAACCCGACAGAGAGCAGGAAAAGGGCGGCAATCGCCGCCCAGATCCCGGTTTTCAAACCAAGGCGCTGCATCGCCTAGTCGCCCTGCTTCATCTTGCCATTATCCATCTTGCCGTGGTCCATGGCTCCATCGTCGTCCTTTTTCACGTGGCCCTGCATCGCCTTCATATCCTGCACATCGAAACCGATTTCGATGCTACCCGCCTTTTCGAAGGTCAGCTTGACGGTGCGGGTTTCGCCGTCCTTGAACTGGCTGTCGATGCCGATGAACATGACGTGGTAGCCGCCGGGCTTGAGAACGACTTCTCCACCGGCCGGAATTTCCAGTCCATCGGCGAGCTGACGCATTTTCATGACATCGCCATCCATGGCCATTTCATGGATCTCGACGCGTGCGGCAAAATCGGCTTCGCCCGAGACCAGACGGTCAGCGGCTTCACCGGTGTTGCGGATCGTCAGGTAACCGCCTGAGACCGGTGCATTGGGGGGTGTTGCGCGGGCAAAAGGATGCTCGATTTCGAGCGCGCCAAGCTTGTAATCCTCGGCGGAAACTGCAGCGGAAGAGAAGCCGAGAATGGCGACAGAGAGAAGAATGGCAATACGTTTCATTGGTTTTGCTTTCTGTTGAATGCCCTGACCGGGCGAGGTTTGATCAAGATGGAGTGACGCTTCGCAAAGCGATTCCTGTTTGGGGGAATGGGAGTGGCGGCACAGGCTGGCCGGCAAGCGTCCGGGATCAGCCCGAGCCCCGCGGCAGGCGCGGGATCGAACTATCCATGCGGCAATTCAGGCCGTGATGCGAGGAGGACCGCGGGGGGAAGCGCTGGGCCGCAAGAAGGACCGCGCAAACCGGACGTCTTGGAGGCGCGTCGGTTCCGCAGCTGCGCTCAGGCGATTGACCACATAGCCGTCAAAGGGGGACGGTAAAACAACCGAAGAGACAATGCGGCAGGCTTCGCAATGATTGACAAAGGAATGGTGCCCGTCTTCTCCGCCATCCAGACAAAGGCTGGGAAGGGTCCCGTCAGGCAGAACGTATTCGGCAATATCGACGCCGGCATAGGCTGAAGCCGCGGCAGACGAGACAAGCGGCTGGTGAGCAAAGGCGACAAGCAGCAGCGACAGCGCGCAAAGCATGCGCACCAATCCCGATCTGCTGATCAATTGCCGTGTTCCGATCATGTCCCTCACCTGAAAATGCGAACTCGCAAAGGGATATACACCTGATGCGGTGCTCACAAGTCCCTCGACAGCTCTGCGTCAAGATGCGCGCTGCTTCGGTCTATTTCAGTTTCGTGGCGAGGTAGGTTGCAGCCTTTGCCGGTGTTTCGATCTGGACGTAGTCATCCTCCGGGATATCGATCCCCAGTCTCTCGTGCAGTGCCGCCACAAGGTTGAGCACATCCATGGAATCAAGCTCCAGATCGTCCTGCAGCTGGTCATCCTTGTTGATGGTGCCGGCATCAAGATCGGGGGCCACGTTGACGAGTTCTTCGATGAACATGGCGTAGAGCGTGTCGTAATTCATAGGGCCTCCGGGGCTTGTAAAAGCTTGTCGATCTCGGTCAGAAAGCGGGCGCCACGACGGCCGTCGCTGGTCCGGTGGTCTGCGGCAAGCGTCACCGATACCGCCTGACGGGCTTGAACGGTGCCTTCCACGACCCGCGGCACAGCGCGCGGCGTTCCGAAAGTGACAATCGCAACCTGCGGCGGATAGATCACACCGGTCATTTCATCGACGCCTCGTTCGCCAAGGCTCGAGATGGTGATCGTCCCGCTGGTCATTTCCGAGGAGCGAAGCCGTCCTGCGCGGGCGCGGGCAACCAGATCGCGCATGGCGACCATCAATTCTGGCAGGGTCATTTCATCCGCAGCCGGGATCGCCGGCGCCACCAGTCCGCCGCCGCGCAAGGCGACCGCAACGCCCGCATTGACGATTTTGGAGGGAGAATAGGTTCCATCCTCAAAATGGCCGTTGATGCCATCAACAGTCTTTGCTGCCAAAGCCGCCGCCTTGACAAAAAGTGCGCCCATCAGCAACCGGTCGGCCGGACCCACATCAGCGTTGTTGCGTGCCAGCCAGTCGGTGGCTTGTTGAAGATCGACCTCGTGGGTCATGTAATAGTGTGGAATCTCCCGCTTGGAACGGGCCATTGCAGCAGCGATGCCCTTGCGCATCGCCTCGATGTCGAAGCCTCTGCCCGGCTTGCGGGCTGGTGCCGGGCTGGCTGCAGATGCTTCAGCCGTGCCGCTGGCAGCGCGTTCGACATCGGCCAGCACAATTGCGCCGCCTGGCCAGGATCCGGTGACGATGCCAAGATCAAGTCCCTTCTCCGCCGCGAGAGCTTTTGCGGCGGGAGACGCGGCGATGCCCGTACTTGATGCGGCGGGGGCAGTCACGGTGACCGGCAGAGATGGAGCCGGTTCGGCGGGCACCACCTGCACAGGTGCGAGCGTCTCCGCGGATTCCGCCTCTTTGGGTTCTGAAGCCTTAGGTTCTGGCGCCACGGCCTCCGGCTCCGGCGGTGCGGCGACCGGTGCAGCCTGCTGTACGGTTACCGGTTTTTGCACAGGAGTCGGCTCCACGCTTCCGTCCCCGATCAACGCAAGTGTCGCGCCGACGGGAAGAGTCTGGCCCAGATCGGCTGCGAGAGACTGGACGACGCCATCCTCGAAGATCTCGATCTCGATCGCGCCTTTCTGGGTTTCGACAACTGCGATCACGTCACCGCGATGGACAGTATCGCCGGGCTTGACCAGCCACTCGACGAGTTTGCCGTCCTCCATATCGGCACCGAGAGAGGGCATGACAAAGACGCTCATCGGCTTCTATCCCCGCCCCATCGCGGCACGGGCCGCGGCTACAATTTCGGGAACCTGCGGGATCGACGCCGCTTCGAGATGGCTCGGATAGGGGATCGGCACTTCCTTTGCACAGACCCGGCCAAGCGGTGCGTCGAGATGCCAGAAGGCCTGTTCGTTAATCCGCGCCATGATCTCGGCGGAAAGCGAGCCACTGCGCCAGCCTTCATCGACAATAACCGCTTTGCGGGTGCGTGCGATGGAGGCCATGATGGTGGCGTCGTCCAATGGTCTGAGGCTTCGCAGATCGATCACTTCCGCCTCGATGCCTTCCGAACTCAATGCCTCGGCCGCCTCCAGCGTCTTCCACAACGAGCCGCCATAGGTGATCAGGCTCACGTCGCTGCCTTTTCTGCGGATCGCGGCGCGGTCAATATCCACCGCTCCTGCTGTTTCGTCGAGCGCGCCGGTCATGTTGTAGAGCATGACGTTCTCGAAGATCAGAACCGGATCCGGATCCTGCAGGGCGGTCCAGAGCATACCCCTTGCATCCTCGAGAGTGGCAGGTGCGAGCACCCGAAGACCGGGGATATGGGCATACCATCCCTCAAGACTGTGCGAGTGTTGTGCGGCGAGCTGCTTGCCTGCGCCGGTTGCCATCCGGATCACCAGCGGCACACCGAACTGTCCGCCCGACATGTGGCGGATCGTGGCGGCGGTGTTCATGATCTGATCGAGCGCCAGCAGGCTGAAATTGACCGTCATCAGCTCGACAATGGGCCTAAGCCCTGCCGCTGCGGCGCCGATGCCGAACCCGGTAAAACCGGATTCCGAGAGTGGCGTATCGCGGATGCGGCCCTCGCCAAACTCCGTCATCAGACCCTTGGTCACCGCGTAACAACCGCCATAGGCACCGACATCCTCGCCCATGAGGAACACGCGCTCGTCGCTGCTCATGGCGTCACGAATGGCCTGCTTGACCGCCTCGCGGTAGGTGATCTCCTGGGTCTTGCCCGAGAGTGTCGCGGGGACTGGCGCCGGGGCCGGTTCGTCTGACACGACATGGTGCGTCAGCGTCTCCACCGGCTCCCAGGTGCCGGCTTCCGCGAAGGCGACGGCTTCGGCGATTTCCGCGTCGACTTCGGCCTCGATGCGGGCGATGTCGCTGTCCTTGAGCAGATGGTTTTCGATCAGCCATCCCTGAAACCGGACGATGGGACCCTTGGCGCGGAATTTGGCGATCTCGTCCTTGTCGCGATAGAGCTGCGCATCGAACATCGAATGCGCACGAAACCGATAGGTGCGGCATTCGAGGAAATAGGGTCTTCCGGTCTCGCGAATACTGGCAATGGCGCGCCGCGTGGCGGCCTCGACCGCGACCACGTCCTGACCATCCACGGCTTCGGAGGTAATCCCGTAGGCTGCCGCCTTGGCATGGATGTCGGTTTCCGATTCCGTGCGGGCCAAGGCGCTTCCCATGGCGTAGCCATTGTTCTCGCAGACAAACAGCGCCGGGACGTCCCACAGTTCTGCCAGGTTCATCGTTTCGTGGAATTCACCCTCCGCCACTGCCCCTTCCCCGAAGAAGCACACGGTGACGCCATCAGTGCCAGACAGTTTGTCGCCAAGGGCGAGGCCGCCGGCCAGAGGCAGTCCGCCGCCAACAATGGCGTTGCCGCCGAAGAAATTCGTTGGTGCGTGGAACAGATGCATGGAGCCGCCGCGTCCGCCGGAACAGCCCTCGGCCTTGCCGTACATCTCTGCCATGACCTGGGGCATGGGCACACCACGGGCCAAGGCGTGGCCGTGCTCACGATAGGTGGCCACGATCCGGTCGTGCTCGCCAAGGACCGAGATCACCCCCATGGCGATCGCCTCTTCGCCATCATAGAGATGGAGGAAGCCGCGGATCTTCTGCTGGGTGTAGAGTTCGGCGCATTTGTCCTCGAAATGACGAATGCGGATCATGCCCTTGAGCAACTCGGTGACATGGGCGTGCGACAGGTGGGTCTTTTCGGCCTTGGTCATGACTCGTCCGTCTCCAGTGTGGAAATGTCGCCCTCGGGCAGGCCCAACTCGCGCGCCTTGAGCAGGCGGCGCATGATCTTGCCGGATCGTGTCTTCGGCAGGGTTTTGCGGAATTCGACCGTGCGCGGGGCCACCGCCGGTCCGAGTTTTTTGCGGGCATGGCCGCGGATCGATTTCTCAAGCTCATCGGAGGGCTCGAAGCCCGGATTGAGCGAGACATAGGCCTTGACGATTTCGCCAGCGGTTTCGTCCGGCAGGCCGATGACGCCGGCTTCGGCCACCGCCTCGTGCTCGATCAGGGCGCTTTCCACCTCGAACGGACCGATCAGGTGGCCCGAGGATTTGATCAGGTCGTCGGCCCGGCCGACGAACCAGAAATAGCCGTCCTGATCCTGCATCGCGAGATCGCCGGAAATGTACCAGTCGCCTGCGAAAGTCTTCTTGTAGCGCGCCTCTTCATGCAGGTAGGCCCGCATCATTGACGGCCAGCCGACCTTGATCGCCAGATCGCCGATTTCGCCGGGCTTGCAGGGGGTGACACCGCCGTCCTCACGGTTGACGATCGCGGCCTCGATCCCCGGCAGGGGACGGCCCATGGAGCCGGGCTTGATGTCCATGTCCATGGTGTTGGCGATCATGATGCCGCCGGTTTCGGTCTGCCACCAATTGTCGTGAAACGGCAGGCCGAAGACCTCGTTGCCCCAGACGACTGCCTCGGGATTGAGTGGCTCTCCGACGCTGGCAAGAAACCTCAGAGACGAGAAATCATACCCGCTGGCGGCCGCTTTGCCTGACCGCATCATCATGCGGATGGCGGTGGGCGCGGTGTACCAGACCTCGACTTTTTCGCGCTCAAGTGTCTGATACCAGCGGTCGAGGTCAAACTCGGCCTCATCCAGGATCAGCGTCGCGCGATGCACCAGAGGGGCGATGATGCCATAGGAGGTTCCGGTGACCCAGCCTGGATCAGCCGTGCACCAGTAGACGGTGCCGGGTTTGAGTTCGAGCGCATAGCGGCCCGTCGAGGCGTGGTTGACCACGGCCTTGTGGACGTGGACAGCGCCTTTGGGACGCCCGGTCGTGCCTGACGTGAAATGGATCAGTGCCTCATCCTCGGGGCGCGTCGGCACCACCTCGAAATCAGGCGATGCTTCTTGCATGGCTGGGCCGAGCGCCACACAGCCTTCCGGCGCGGAATCACCGACGATCAGGATCAATCGCATCGAGGGGATGTTCTTGATCCACGGTTCGATCTTGCGCCGGTAAATGGATTCGGTGGTGACAATCGCGTTGGCTTCGCCGATTTCCATCCGGGTTTCGATAGGCTCAGGTCCGAAGGCGGAGAACAAGGGGGTGAAGGTCATGCCGGCCTTGAGCGTGCCGAGTGCCGCGTAGAAGACCTCCGGCTCGCGTCCCAAGAGCGAAAACACCCTGTCTCCGCGGTCAAGTCCGTTGGTGGTCAGGACCGAGGCGAACCGTGCCGATGCGGCACTCAAGTCAGCGTAACTGAGATCCCGGCGTTCGCCTGACTTGCCCAGCCACCGGAGCGCTGTGTCAGACCCGAAACCATGCGCGACATGCCGGTCCACCGCTTCATAGGCTATGTTGAGCGCACCACCCGGAAGCCCGTCAAGCATTTCCGTCTCGGCATTCTCCCACGTGAAAGCCGTGCGAACATCAGGTGTCAATTGAGCCTTTGCACGAAGCGCGTCCGGTTTCTTGATGGTATCCCACATCGGCAACTCTCCCTGCGCGCCAGTATCGCGGCAGCCGAGAGAGACAGCATTGATCCACATCAACAAAACAAGTTCCGAGATGGCAAGAGATAAGGGGTGTGCGTTTCAGAAGCCCCCTCTCAGCATTCTAGTGCAGGTGTGTGGCAATCAAGACTGGCTGGTCAACACGTAGGTCTTGCGCACCTGTTCATGGATGGTCCATTCGCCTTCCCAGCCGAGCGGCAGAACCAGAACATCTCCGGGACCGATCGTGCGCGTGTCGCCACCCTGCTTGCCTTCGACAGTGGCCGAGCCACTGAGGATATGGCAGATTTCGGAGGACTTTGTCCGGTCGGCGGAAAAGCGTCCGGGCGTGCATTCCCACACTCCGACCTTTGTCACGCCATCAGCTGAGGCCCAGAGTTGCTTCGCCGCCTCAGCCTGGCCTTCGGTGAAAGTTGTCGGCTTGGGTGCGAACGCGCCCAGATCGAGGCTTGTGAGGTCGCCGAAGCTCTTGAGATCAATCATCGTCATTCCTTGATGGCATCATATCCGCCAAAGTGCGGACCGGTTGAGTTACGCTCGTTTGCACTGGAACACCTGCCGAGATTTACAGCGTTCCGCTCCGGGAGCAAATTTTGCGTCAAACCTTTGTTAAAAAAGCGAAATCAAATTCATTTGGCATTGGGGTAAGACACGCACACGGGACAGTCAAGAATGAAATCGCTGACATTGCCGGCCGGGAAAGCCTTTCGACGACCGAACCTGCGCCAGACCCACTCCAAGAGTTGCACGACATCTCCACAAGCAGCAACGGAGCCATGGGCAAGCTTGCCAGCGAAACACGTGAAAAGGCGTCTGCAACTGTCGGAATCCGTCAGCACTTGCCGATATTCCAGGCCCGGATGAGTTGTGTTTGAGTGGAATCGCTGTAGCATCTGCTGGCAATGCACTCGAAGCGAAAGTTGTCACTTTGACGATAGCCAAACCACCATTCGACGACGGCTTTCTGCTCCGATCCGACCCCTCCGACCCACGGCTTTCCGCCGAAGTTACCGGTGTTGATCATCTCGGCACAAAGGTGACCACGCGGGTGGTGACGGAAAAGGCGTTGACGCTGTACCTCAACCGGCAAGAGATCGTCACCATGATGACGATTGGAGACCATCCGGACCTGATGGCCGTCGGCTATTTGTTGAACCAGAACATGCTGCATGCCGATGATGAAATCACCGCCATCGACTATGATGACGATCTCGAGGTGGTGGTGGTTCGCACCGAACGCGAGACCGATTACGAGGCCAAGCTGCAGAAGAAGGTCCGCACGTCGGGTTGCGCCCAGGGAACAGTGTTTGGCGATGTGATGGAGAATTTCTCCGATATCGAACTGGCGCCTGAAGCCCGGCTGAAGACATCCTGGCTCTATACGCTGACCCACAAGATCAACACCGCGCCGAGCCTCTATCTCGAGGCCGGTGCCATCCATGGCTGCGTGCTGTGCCAAGGTGATGTTCCATTGGTCTATATGGAGGATGTCGGCCGGCACAATGCAGTCGACAAGATCGCCGGCTGGATGTTCATGAACAAGGTCGCGGCCGACGACAAAATCTTCTACACCACCGGGCGGCTGACCTCGGAAATGGTGATCAAGACCGTGATGATGGGCATTCCCATTCTGGTGTCGCGTTCGGGCTTCACCGCCTGGGGCGTCGAGCTTGCGCACAAGGCGGGACTGACGCTGATCGGACGGGCGCGCGGCAAGCGGTTTCTGGCGCTTGCCGGGCTCGAACGGATCGAATTTGATGGTGATCCCACAGAGGCCGCCAATGAGGCGTCGCGGCATCGCCGCAAGGGCGCTGCAGAGGACAATTCATGAGCGGGGCAATCGCAGGGCTGGTGCTGGCTGGCGGTCTGTCGCGACGGATGGGCGGCGGCGAGAAGGGCCTGCAACTGCTCGGTGGGCAAACCATGATTTCCCGGGTGATCGGCAGGATGGCGCCGCAGGTGGATCAGCTGGCGATCAACGCCAATTCCGACCCTGAACCCTATCTGTCTTTCGGTCTGCCGGTCCTGCCCGACACGATCGGAGGCCATGTCGGCCCGCTCGCCGGTGTGCTGACCGGGCTCGAATGGGCATCCAAGCTGCCAGGCGTTACACATATTGTCAGTGCCGCGACCGACACGCCGTTCCTGCCGCTCGATCTGGTTTCCCGGTTTTCGGCGCTAGCCGGCCCGGAGCGCATTGTCATCGCCCGCTCTGATGGAAACCGGCATCCGGTGTTCGGGCTTTGGCCGGTGGCACTGCGCCGGGATTTGGCTGAGTGGCTGGCAACCAGCGACACCATGAAAGTGCTGGCCTGGGTGCACCGCCACGATTTCGCATTCTGCGATTTCGAGCCTGACACAGACGGTGCGCCGGACCCGTTTTTCAACGCCAACACACCCGAAGAACTAGCCGAGGCGGAAGCTTATCTCGCTGGAGCGCATGCATGACACCGCCTGTCTTCGGCATCACAGGATGGAAGAATTCCGGCAAGACCACATTGACCTGCAAGCTGGTCGAAGAGTTCACACGCCGCGGGTTTCGCGTTGCCACTCTCAAGCATGCGCATCATTTGTTTGACGTTGATCATGAAGGCACTGACAGCTACCGCCATCGCAAGGCAGGTGCCGGAGAAGTGGCCATCGTCTCAGGCCATCGATGGGCGATCATGCACGAACTTGGCGAGCAAAACGAGCCATCTATGCAGGACATGCTGGACAAGCTGTCGCCTTGCGACCTGGTGCTGATCGAAGGCTATAAACGCGAAAACCACCCGAAGATCGAGGCCCGCCGGCTTGCCGCATCCGACCGGGCCCCATTGGCTGATATCGACGCCAACATCCGCGCCATCGCCGCCGACCACCCAATTGCCGACGCGAAAATTCCGGTTTTCGCGCTGGACGACATTCCTGGCATTGCCGATATGATCGCGCTCGAAACCGGACTGGGAGAGACTGCCACATGACCGCGCGCAAGCTGCTCAACGATTGTTTTCTCACCGACAAGGACCGGCTCAGCCACGCAGAATGCCTTGCGATCCTGACTGACCGGTTGTCGGTGGTGGCAGGCATCGAGGAGCTACCGCTGGTCGAGACCTCCGGACGCTGGCTTGCCGCGGATATCATCGCGCCGCGCAACGTGCCGCTGCATGACAATTCCGCCGTCGATGGCTACGCGTTTGCCGCGCCATCCACCGGGTCGATGCCGGTGGTCACGCGCATTGCCGCCGGTGATCTGAACAGCCACCGCGTCGAGCCGGGTCAGGCAGCGCGAATCTTCACCGGCGCACCGATGCCGGAAGGCGCTGATACGGTGGCCATGCAGGAAGACTGTACTGTTGCGGGCGACCACGTCAGCATTCCGCTCGATCTCAAGCGCGGCGCCAACGCCCGCCGTGCCGGCGAGGACGTGGCAGAGGGCAGCGCTGTGCTGCACAGCACATCAAGACTTCGCCCGCAGGACATGGCGGCACTGGCCTCGTTCGGCCTGCCGAAGGTCAAGGTGCGTGCGCCCATCCGGGTTGCAATCCTGTCGAATGGCGACGAATTGCTTGAGCCCGGGGCAGAGATCGCCCAAGGGCAGGTTTACGATTCCAACCGCGCGATGCTGCATGCGCTGCTTGGTACCCTGCCCTGCGAGATCACCGATCTCGGCATCCTGCCCGATAACGCATCGTTAATTGAGACCACCCTGGCCGACGTCGCCAAGACCCATGATGTCATCCTGACCAGCGGCGGCGCTTCGCGCGGCGACGAAGACCACATCATCAATGCCATCGACAATTTGGGCACGCGGCATCTATGGCAGATCGCGGTCAAACCCGGCCGGCCGATGAGCTTTGGTCAGATCGGTGACTGCATCTTTCTTGGCCTGCCCGGCAATCCGGTCGCGGCCTTCGTCTGCTTTTTGCTTTACGTGCGACCGGCGCTGACCGTGCTCGGCGGCGGAAGCTATCAGGAGCCGATCCGGTTTCCGGTGGCGGCGGGATTTGATGTTCCAAGCAAGAAACCCGGCCGCCGGGAATTCTGGCGCGGATGGCTTGAGCCCGGACCCGACGGGCGGCCCGTCGCGCATAAATTTGCACGCGACGGATCAGGGCTGATTTCCGGTCTGCGGCAGGCCACAGGCCTGATCGAGATCCCCGAGGACGTAACATCCGTTGCTCGTGGCGAGCTGGTGTCGTTCCTTCCCTTTACCGGGTTCGGAATCGACAGCTGATCAGTTGTTCGCGTTCGCGAAGAACAGCTGCTTGCCGTCCAGCTTGAAATCCGCGATCAGCTCCTGTCCGTGCGACGAGATCAGCCAGTCGATGAATTGCTGGCCCAGATCCGCCTTCACGCTCGGGCATTTTTCCGGATTGACCAGAATGATGCCGTACTGGTTGAACAGCACCGGATCGCCCTCGACATCGATCCGATAATCACCCTTGTTGCCGAAGCTGATCCAGGTGGCGCGATCGGAGATTGTATAGGCGCCCATGCCGACGCTGGCATTGAGTGTCGCACCCATGCCGGAACCGGTCGCACGATACCAGTCTCCCGAGGCCGCCTTGGTGTCGATTCCGGCCTTGTCCCAGAGTTTGAGTTCCGCTTTGTTGGTACCGGAATCATCGCCGCGCGATGCAAACTGCGCCTTCTTGTCCGCTATGGACTTGAAGGCCGCGACCACATCCTTGCCGCCGGAAATAGCGGCCGGATCGGCGGCCGGGCCGACAATGATGAAATCATTGTACATCAGGTCCGAACGGGCCACACCGAACCCGTCGGCAACGAATTTTTCTTCTGCTGATTTAGCGTGAACCAGAAGCACGTCGGCATCGCAGTTCTGCGCGTTCTTGATCGCCTGTCCGGTGCCGACGGCAACCACATTGACCGTCACACCGGTTTCCGACTTGTAGATCGGCAGAATGTAATCGTAGAAGCCGGAATTCTGCGTCGATGTCGTCGACTGAACCAGAATCGACGGATCCTCTGCCGAAGCGCTTGTCGCCAGCATGGAGAGCAATACGGCTCCGAAAAGGGTAGTTTTTGTCATCATATCTTCCTCTGCAATAAGAGTTCAGTTTCAAATTAAAGTACGATTCGTCCCGACAGATAAGCATTGGCTGCTTCAGATGACGGGTTTGCAAAAAACGCATCCGCCGGGCGATGCTCGACCAATTGACCGTGATGCAGGAACGCCACATCATCGGCAAGGCGGCGCGCTTGGCCCATATCATGGGTGACAAAGATCACCTTGGTTCCGTCCGCGCTGGTTGCCAGCACAATCTGTTCAATCATCTGCACCGATGCCGGGTCAAGGCTGGCTGTCGGTTCGTCAAGCAAGAGAACCTTCGGCCGTGTCGCAAGCGCGCGCGCCAGAGCGAGCCGCTGCTGTTCGCCGCCGGACAAAAGCCGTGCCGGCTGCTCAGCCTGGCCTGAAAGCCCAACACGGGTCAGCAACTCGTCGCAGCGCGTCCGGCGCTCGGCTGAGGTTCCGGCGCGCAGGCGCAACACGAAATCAATGTTTGCAGCCACCGAACGGCGCAACAGAACCGGCTTCTGAAACACCATCGCCTGGGTCGATCGGGTCGCTTCGCCGCAGGCAACCTCTCCCCAACTGATCCAGCCTTTCGTCGGCGCGATCAGGCCGTGCACCAGCCGCAAAAGCAGGCTTTTTCCCGCTCCATTGGGGCCCATGATGACGGTCACCGACCAGGGATCGAGGTTGAGCTTGTCGATGTTGACGAGCAGTTTTCCCGCCATTTTAAGGGACAAGCCGTCGACCCTGAGCGCACCCGGCAAAATCCGGTCTCGCGTCGTCTGCGGCCCTTCAGCAGGCGATGGTGGCGGGGTCACCGGAACAACATCAGGCATAGGCCTGCCTTTCCGCCATCGCCCTGAGCGCGCCCGCGCCAAGGTTGACCGAGATCGCAATGCTCATCAGGATGATCCCAAGCGCCAGCGCCATTCCAAGGTCTCCCTTGGAGGTTTCGAGCGCGATGGCCGTGGTCATGACACGGGTCAGGTGGTCAATATTGCCGCCGACAATCATGACGGCTCCGACCTCGGCCACCGCACGGCCAAAACCGGCCAGCGCCACCGTGACAAGTCCGTAACGCCCGTCGACGATCAGCGCCAGCACGGCACGTCCGCGCGAGATCCCGAGAGAGCGGAACTGCTCGTCATATTCGGCCTGCAGCGCTTCGAGAACCTGCCGGGACAACGCCGCAACAATCGGTGCGATCAGCAGTGTCTGGGCAATGATCATCGCCGTCGGGCTATAGAGCAGCCCGAACGAACCCATCGGTCCAGCACGTGATAGCGCCAGATAGACCAGCAATCCGATCACCACCGGGGGAAACCCCATCATCGAATTGACCAGCGCAATAACGATCCCGCGGCCGAAGAACCGCCGGACCACCAGAAGTGCACCGATCGGGAAGCCTATGAGACAGGACAGAGCGAGTGCTGTCAGGCTGACGCGCATCGAAAGGCCGACAATCTCGAACAGGTCCGGATCGCCCGAAGCGATCAAACCAAAAGCCAGCCCGAATGCGCCTGCGAAATCCTGCATGGCCTATCCCTGGTCTCCAGCCATCATGCGTTCCTCGCCCAGACGGGTCCACATCCGCTCGGCAATGTCCCGGTAAATACGGGACTGAACACTATCTGGATCGGAGACGACGATAGGATTGCCGCTGTCGGATGTCTCGCGGATCGCCATGACCAGCGGCACCTCACCGAGGAACGGCGCACCGATGCGCTCGGCCTCAGCGCGGGCTCCACCATGCCCGAAAATATCATGCTGGCCGCCGCAGTCCGGACAAATGAAACAGCTCATGTTCTCGATGATGCCGAGAATGGGCACGTCGACCTTGCGGAACATGTTCAGCCCCTTGCGGGCGTCGATCAAGGCCAGATCCTGCGGCGTGGAGACGATCACTGCGCCGGCCAGCGGGACATTCTGTGACATGGTCAATTGCGCGTCGCCGGTGCCCGGCGGCATGTCGACGATCAAAACGTCCAGTTCGCCCCACGCCACTTCGCGCAACATCTGGGTCAAGGCCTGTATCAGCATCGGCCCACGCCAGACCATCGCCGTTTCCTCGTCGACCATAAACCCCATCGACATAACCTTGAGACCGTAGCCTTCCAGCGGAATAAGGGTGCGGTCGCCGCCACTCTGCGGCCGGCCTGAAATGTTCAGCAGGCGTGGTATCGACGGACCGTAAATATCGGCATCGAGTATACCCACCTTCAGTCCGCTGGCTTGCAGGGCGAGCGCAATATTGGCCGAGGTGGTGGATTTTCCAACTCCACCCTTACCAGAGGCGACCGCAATGATCGCCCCGACCCCGGGTACCGGAGCCTTGGTTCCGGGTGCGGATGACGGAGGCGCTGCGCGTCCCTGCATCGGAGGCGGAATGGCCGCGGCCTGAGCGGTGGACGGCGCTGACCTTACCTGTTGGGGCTGAGTGGCCTCCCCTGCCCGATCCGCAGTCAGCATGACCAGCGCCTTTGCGACACCGGGCACAACCAAGGCAGCCTTTTCGGCCGCAGCCCGTAACGGCTCCAACTGGGCCGCAAGCTTGGCAGGCACGGTGATCGAGAACGTGATCTGGTCATCGGTGACGACGATATCGGAGACCAATCCAAGATCCACGATATTGCCGGTCAAGTCGGGGCCCTTGACCCGTTTGAGCTGCTCCAGAATCTGGTCGATGGCGATTGTCACTGCGTACCCCATGGTCGATAGTGCATCCGAGTTGTCGCAGTTCTCATCCCGGTCCCTGTTCCGGTGTTGGCGCGGCGATGCCAATCGCGCGAAGTGGAGAGCCCGCAATGGTCAGCACCGAAACGGAGAAATTTGTCAGGCTTGCCGACCGGTTCGTCCGCGTCGCCAACACGGCCAACGCCAAGATCCCCGCCACCGACATCCACATGGCGTTCCTCTATGGCGCGGCGCGATACAATGCGTTCGTGGCCAAGAATGTGATCGACGTGGCCGACCACGAGGCCTTCGTCACCGAGATGGCCGCTGCCTATACCGAAATGTTGCGCAATCATCTGGCCGACCCCAACGTCTGACAAGCCCCTCATCCGTTCAGCCGCTGTCTGATCGAGACGCGCTTTTGTTGAGGCGGTTCGGAAACCGAAGTTTCATCTGTATCCGGCTTGGTGTCGGCTGCAGCAGCTTCTTCCGGCACATCTGTATCGATGTTATCAGGCGACTGGATTTCAGCGGTATTCTCTTCGCCAACAGACACTGCCGCTTCTGCTGATTCTGCCTCCAGCTCTTCGGGCACGTCTGCAGACGCCACTTCCGTGGGAGGCTCATCCTGGGTCAGCCGTCCCGTTGCCTGCTGCAGCAGTTTCTCGGCTTCAGTCAGAAACCCGCGGCCGACGTCCCATGACGATTTGTAGACCATGTGTAGCGGGTTGTTGTAGTCCTCGTCATAGTCATTCAACCCGTCGAGATTGGCCAGAACCGGATTGGAATTGAAGAACTTCTGCAGTGCCTTCTTGCGCAACAGGTCAGGCACGCCGCGTTTCATGAAGATCGAAAAATCAAAGCCATACTCGACCTTTTCCAGATCGACGGCTTCGGCAGCCTCACGGTTGATTTCCGCTTCAGTCCGTTCGGCCTCTAGTTGCTCTTCATCGATTTCGACCAGATCAGCTACCGGCGTTTCTTCGTCGGGATCAACGTCAGGATTGGACAGTTGCGCCTGTTTGCGTTTTGACCAGCGGCTCAGAAATCCTTCTTTGTCTTCAGCCATCCAGATCTCCCCGGTCCGAGCGTTTGCGGTTCAGGAAAATAGGCTGTTTGCCGAATTTCTGCTCTTCGAGGTCAAGCTTGTCGCGGCGCCGTTTCAGGAAGGGCGTCTCGACATGGTAGGCGTCGAGAAACTCGAGAATTGCCTCGGCGATTTCGGGTGGCATCGGCAAGCGCTCGATGATGTCTTCGCTGCCAACTTCGTAATCTTGTGCTGCGTGTGGAGACGCGGTGACGCTCTGAACATACCAGTCGAGCGGATGCTGGTTTTCGCTGTCACGCCGCAGCACCACGTAGAGCGCCGGATTGCCGCTGTCGAAGTTTTCGACATAGGCGTCGGTGTCGGCTGCATAACAGGTGAGATCGACCCGCCCCATGTAGTAGCGCGTCATGCGGTCATCACTGATCAGGATGTCGCCGGGATTGAGATCCGCCGGAGCCAGCATCACGCCGACGGGCATCCAGTAGTCCTTTGCCCACCGCGAAATTGACTGCCGCTTCTCTGCAATCACTCCCAGCATAATTGTCAATTCCCGCGACACGCCAGCCAGTCCCTCCACGGTGTTGAGGCAATCACGGTTGTCTCTTCCCGTTGAAAGTATAAGGTGTTTGCAGACGACAACAAGGGTGCTCCAATGGTTTTAGACGCAACCAAGTTATTTGTATGCAGCTGCGAAAAAACTATGTCCATCGATCCCGCCAAACTGGGGGCAGCCTATGGGGAAGTATCGGGCCATCACCAGCTTTGCCGTAGTGAAATGGGTGTGCTCGAGACCGCGTTAGCCACCGAATCACCGATCTGCATTGCCTGTACGCAGGAACGGCCGCTGTTTGAGGAGATTGCCGCCGAGGCAGGCCATCAGGCCATCTCTTTCGTCAACATTCGCGAGATGGCTGGCTGGAGCGCCGACAAGGCATCGAAGACGCCGAAAATGGAGGCCCTTCTGACCGCGGCAAAACTGCCGACCGTGCCAGCGCGATTGCGGGCAATAGAAAGTGACGGGCTCTGCCTGGTGATCGGCAACGGTCAGGCAGCGTTTGATGCGGCGCAACGGCTGAACCGGACCTTGTCCGTGACGCTGCTGCTGACCGCAGTTGACGATTTCGTGCTACCGTCAGAGTTGCAGTTTCCTGTCTTCGCTGGCCATGTGACGTCGGCTGCCGGATCGCTGGGTGATTTCCAGCTGGTTGTTGACGGCTATGCTTCGATGCTTCCGTCCTCTCGCGCCAAGCCGGAATTTGCGATGCCGCGTGATGGAGCGAAAACTTCCTGCAGCGTCATATTCGACATGTCCGGCGACACCGCCCTGTTCACGCGTGCTCATGGCCGCGATGGCTATTTCCGGGCCGATCCGCGTAATCCCGTGGCGATCCTGGAAGCGGTTATCGAGGCTTCGGATTACGCTGGCAGCTTCGAAAAGCCGATCTACGTCACCTATGACGCGTCGATCTGCGCCCATGAACGCTCCAGGAAAACCGGCTGCACCAAATGTATCGACCAGTGCCCGGCTGGCGCGATCACCGGTCTGGGCGACGTGATCGTCGTTGATCCCGGCATTTGCGGCGGCTGCGGCAATTGCGCAGCCCATTGCCCCACCGGTGCTGTCGCCTATGCCTATCCGACACGGACCGATCAAATCTCGCGGGTGCAGACGCTTGCCCGCACGTTCCTCGCCGCCGGCGGTCAGGCTCCGGTTCTGCTGTTTCATGATGCCAGTCACGGCACGCCGTTGATAGGTGCAATGGCGCGGTTCGGCCGCGGCCTGCCGGCACGGGTCATTCCGCTGGAAATGCACGCAACAAGCGGCGTCGGCCACGATGTGATGGCAGCAGCACTCGCTGCAGGTTTTCGCCAGATCGTGGTGCTGGCTGATCCTCACAAGGCCGAAGAATTCGGCGCGGTTGCCGAGGAAAGCCAGTTGATGGAAACCTTGCTGTCCGGCTTCGGTCACGCGGGCGGGCGGATTGTGACATTGCTCGAAGCCGACCCGGATCAGGTCGAAGCCGCCCTTTACGCACTGCCTGATTTGCCGGAAATTTCACGCGCCGCGCCGACCCCATTGGGCGGAAAACGCGAAGTGACCCGCGCGGCTCTTGGTGTTCTGGCTGATGCCGGCAAGCCCGTTTCTGCCCTCGTTCCATTGTCGGGCAGTGCGCCCTATGGAACCGTTCTGGTCGATACGACCGCCTGCACGCTGTGCATGGCTTGCGTTTCATCCTGCCCTGCAGATGCGCTGCGCGACACGCCCGACACGCCGCAATTGCGCTTCGTTGAAGCGGCCTGCGTGCAATGCGGTATCTGCGAATCGACTTGCCCTGAATCAGCAATCACACTGCAGCCGCGCTACAATCTCGCCCCTTCTGTGATGCAACCCCAGACCCTGCATGAAGACGAGCCTGCTTGCTGCACGTCCTGCGGAAAAGCCTTCGCTGCAGGCGGCATGCTGCGCGCGGTGGAACGGCGGTTGCAGGGTAACTGGATGTTTAACACTGACGAACGCCGCGCACTGATCCACATGTGCGAGGAATGCAGGCTTGAATCCCTGTCACGCGACGGCGCCGATCCGTTCGCCATTGCCCATCCGCGGCGTACCCGAACCCGCACAACCGACGATTATCTGGAAGCTGGCCGTCAGGGGCTCACGGTTGATGATTTCCTCAATGAGGAATAGCGGCGCGCATTGGAACCAGGTTCAGACAGCGGTGAATTGATCATTTTTTCGGCACGTTTCAAAGTCTCTTGCGGGAAAACCAGGACAGGCGCATAGCTAGATTCCACCAAATTGTATGGAGGATCTCATGCGCCTGATTTCTGCAATCGCAATTCTCGGATCAATGCTGGTCACGCCTGTACTGGCTGACACCACGGGGGGCGTTATTGTCGCCTATGACCGGGTCGATCATGTCCTCGTTCTGGATGACAAGACCGTCTGGGATCTGACACCGGCCGGTGAACTTGTTCCGGAGGGGCTGAGTGCTGGTGATAATGTCACCATCGAGTACGACTCCGCCGGAGACAGCGGCGTTGGAAAAATCACGGCAATCTCGATCGACGCCAAGTAAACTCCGGCAAGCGCCCTTCGCCAATGCGAAGGATTGCAGACAAACACAGCCGGGAGGGATCCTGCCGGCTGAGGGTAGCTCTTTGCCACTATCTGGCTATGCGAACGCAGTTGCTACTGCAGCACCGGGTTGAGCGGCAGGTTGATCAGCAGATTTTGCGGCTTCATGCGAATGCGGTCGTGCGCATCCACGGCCAGCCCGAGAAAGGCCGGCTTGCGGCGCATTCTGTCGACCACGCGGTCGTAATCGAGAAACTCCATCCGGAACAGTGCGACAATGCTGCCCTGTCCCTGTTCGGGCAGATATTCGCCTTCATAGAGCGCATTCATGATGCGGGTTGCTTCGGCATCGAGCCCTATATGCCAGGACCAGCGCTGATCCTTGACCGACTGCAGCGGTTGCACCCGGACCCGCATATCGAGGAAATGTTTGATCCAGCGTTCAATCAATCTGGCAAAGGCATCCTGCCCCGGCTCGGAGAAGCGAAAATCCAGAGCCAGATCGAAATGGTCGGCACGAGCCCAGTAGTCTTCCGCGCCTTCGGCATTGAGAATTTCGAGGTCAACTTCGGTTCGGCGGGGATCGCTCAGAGCCAGAAGCGCCGTTTGCTGCGCGCGGGTTTCCACCACCTCGGCATCGGCCAGCATCATTCGTTCGTTCGTGGTCGTCGCGGTCTGCTCGCGGAAAAACAACTCTGCCGCCCGCGCCACCATTGCGTCAGTTTCGCCCATCAAAATGTTGCCCATGATCAAGTGTGCCATCTGGCTGATGAACACCGGCGGGATCAGCGGAGCACCGGGTGCGAACAAGGAGATGTAGGCTGCTTCGATCGATCCCTTGGCGACCAGATGATCGCGGAAGCGCAGGACCAGGGCGTAATTATCGGCCGCATCCGGATCAGCAATCGTGGCGAGTTCGTCGGCGCTGATCGGCGCGAACGGATCCACCATCAGCCGCTCGAACAGCGCGTGCTCGACGGCGCAACTTTCCTCGACAGGATGAATTTCCGGACGCGTGTAATAGGCGCGCAGGAAATCCTCGCTGACGGCAAGCCAACCATTGTCCAGCCTGTGTGTGAGATGCTGTCCGGCGGATTTCCAGATCACGCCCTGCACCTTGTCTTTCGTCGAATTCACCCGGCAATCCCCAATCCCTGAGCAAGCGACAGGCCGCGGACACCTCCGGTGCCATCGAGCAGCAAGCCGCCATCTTCATCTATGCCGATCATCCGGCCTTCCTGAGTTACCGGACCGATTTGCACCACAAGCTTGTCTGCCGGCTGCATGCGGCCGCGAAAGTCCGGGTGAGCAGCGGCGAAGCCGTCATGTTCCCAAGCATCGACCCAGGACAGAAAATGCCGCGAAACCGCCTCGATCACCTGGGTCCGGTCGAGATCGCCGCATCCCTCCTCGAACAACGCCGTGGCATGACTGGCGAGGCCCGGCGCGTGGGATATGTCCGGCGGCAGGCTCATCGCCACGGAAAAGCCCAGGACAATGAACTCCGGTATGTCTTCAAGTCCCACGCCTTCGGGTGCGTTGAGAAACACCTCGCCAACTTCGCCGCCATTGACCAGCAGCGTCGAGGGCCAGCGATACATCAGGGCAAGATTTGGCGGACCGATTGCCCCCAGTGCGTCGCCAATGGCAACCATCAGCAACGGTGCCATCTGCAACGCCTTGGCAAGCGGGCACTCGGGTTCGAGAACAATCGCCACGCGTGCATGGGTTTCGGCCTGCGACCATAACAGATCACCAGCACCGAAATTGCCCTGGTGAGCACCGTGCAGTGCCATGCGCAACGGATCGTCCCCGGCAGGCACCTCGTGCCCTGTCAGAAGCGGGGGGAATTCGGGAGTGGGCAGCATGCTGGCGGTCAGGGCAACTCGACTTCGCCGGTGACGACGTGCTCCAGATCGGAGCCTTCGGCTGTCAGCACCATCTTGAGCTTCAGTGGTCCGCTGCCCGCAGCGCCGGACCGCACCAGTTCTTCAATCTGCTGCTGCGATGTCACGCCGACTTGCTTGAGAAATTTGCGCATCGACAGGTTAAAGGCTTCGTCACTCATCATGTCACTTTCATTTTCCGTCCTGGTTCAGTCCAGGCGCACATTGTCAGTGGAATAGGCCTCTGCCGACGGGGTTTCCCACAACGGCTTGAGGCCAAACCGGGCCCCGGCGACAATCAGCAGCAGAACTGCGACGCTGAGAAGAAATGCTTTCATGTTCTATTCCTTCCCGTCATCACTCGGCCGGCGCGGGTGCAGCCCGCTCTGTCTTTTCGGCCATGACTTCCTCGACCCAAAGGGAATGGTGTTCCCGGGCCCAGTTCAGGTCAACTTCGCCCGAGCCCATGGCATCATAGGCGCCCTGCATCCCGATCGTACCGATATAGATATGAGCCAGAATCAGGCAAATCATCACCACCGAGATGATGCCATGCCAGGCACTGTTGAACTGCTGCTCCTGAATGGCGCTATAGGGCGGTTCCGGCAACCCCAGAATGGCTGGAACATCGATGCCGATATTGCCGAGAAGCGCGAATGTGGACCCAAACAGGTGATGTTCAAAGGGAAACAGCAAGGCCCAGCCCGACACAGAAAGCGAAAGCCCGAGCACCATCACACCCCAGAAGATGAGCTTCTGGCCGGCATTGAATTTTTTTGCCGGCGGATGGCTCGATTTGCTCAGCAATCCGCCGCCCTTGGTCAACCAGTTAAGATCGGTCCGGTCAGGGATATTGTGAACAATCCAGAGCACGAAGGCGAGAACCAACCCGACCATGAAGGCAAAAGCGGTGTAGTTGTGCGTGGCTTTGAGGAAGCCGGACATTGGCCCGAACAGGTCCTTGCCGATAACCGGCAGCACCAATGATCGGCCGAAGCTGAAATTCAGCCCGCTGATCCCCAGCGTGATGAACGACAAGGCCATCAGCCAGTGGCTCATCCGCTCCAGAGTGGAAAAACGCTTGATCCGGATACCGGACATGCCGTGCTCGACCTTGATACGGCCGCGGATTGCAAAGAACACTGCCAGCAGCACGATCGTGGCAAGCATGGCGTAGCCCAGATAGTCATTCATCGGGCCATCTCTGTAGAGCCGCCAGTCTTCGCCCGGCGACTGGATCATTTGCCCGGCCGACTTGTCGGGGATCGACACGGTGCCGGTCTCGCCAAGCCGGATGTCATGCCAGATCTCGGCGTCAGACTGCGTGCCCTGGACACCGCCCTGCATGGGCGGTCCTGGAGGTGCAATGGCTGTCGTCGCATTCTCTGGAGGACGAACTGTACTCTGTGCATTGGCCTGAAGCGGCAGGCACAGCCCGACAAGAGCGAATATGGCAAAGGCTATGCCGGGTAGGAGGTATCGCGCAGACGCGCGGCGCGCCTTGTGATGTTTCATCGGTGAACTCCCGGTGTCCGGATAAGATCTAGCGATGACCGGCAGGCGGAAACAGTCCCGCCTGCCAATCTGGCTGCGATTGGCAGAAGCCGATCAACCGCCCTTTTGCTCGTAGGCTGTACCCCAGCCCCAGGCACCGGCGCCGAAGCCACGGGCAACGATACGCTCGCGGTAGATCTGCGATACCGTGTCGCCGTCACCGGCCAGCAGTGCCTTGGTCGAGCACATCTCTGCGCAAAGCGGCAACTTGCCTTCGGCGATCCGGTTGCGGCCATATTTCTGGAACTCGGCGGCGGAGTTGTCTTCCTCCGGCCCGCCGGCACAGAATGTGCACTTGTCCATCTTGCCACGGGAGCCAAAGTTGGAAGCCTGCGGATATTGCGGCGCGCCGAACGGGCACGCATAGAAGCAATAGCCGCAACCGATGCACAGATCCTTGTCGTGCAACACGATGCCATCTGCAGTCTGGTAGAAGCAATCGACAGGGCAGACCGCCATGCACGGCGCATCCGAGCAGTGCATGCAGGCCACCGAAATCGACCGTTCACCAGGCTTGCCGTCATTGATTGTGACGACACGACGCCGGTTGACGCCCCAAGGCACCTCGTTCTCGTTCTTGCAGGCAGTAACGCAGGCGTTGCATTCGATACAGCGTTCAGCGTCGCAGAGGAATTTCATTCTAGCCATTGTGTGTCCTCCCTATGCCCGCTCGACGCGGCAAAGCGTAGTTTTTGTTTCCTGCATTTGCGTGACCATGTCGTAGCCGTAGGTTTGCGCCGTGTTGGACGCCTCCCCAAGCACGATTGGATCGGCACCTTCAGGATATTTGTGCCTTTGATCGACGCCCTGGAACTGGCCGCCAAAGTGGAAGGGACAGAAGACGACACCCCTGCCCACCCGTTCGGTGACCATGGCCATGATCTTGATCTTGCCGCCGGACGGGCTGTACAGCCAGACCGTTTCACGATCTCTGATGCCCAGGTTGTTGGCGTCGAATGTGTTGATCTCGACGAACATGTCCTGTTGCAATTCGGCCAGCCAAGGATTGGAGCGGCTTTCGTCGCCACCACCTTCATATTCGACCAGACGCCCCGAGGTCATGATCATCGGATAGTCCTTGGAGTGATCGACATCCTGGATCGACTTGAAGGCCGTCGGCACACGCCAGAAGGTCTTGTCGGCAATCGTCGGATAATCGGCGACGAGTTCGCGATTGGGCGCATAGAGCGGTTCGCGATGCAGCGGCACCGGATCCGGGAAGGTCCAGACCACGGCGCGTGCCTTGGCGTTGCCGTATGGCGCGCAACCATGCTTGATCGCAACACGTTGGATGCCTCCGGAAAGGTCGACTTTCCAGTTCACGCCACCAATCTTGTCGTCATAGTCTGATGGAATATCGCCCTGATCAGACGTCTCGCCGACCTCTTCTTCATTTGGCCGGTCTTTGAGAATACCGGCGACATATTCGATCATGCGCCGTTCATAGGCGGTCAGATCACTGTCCCAGCCAAGACCTTTGAGCATTGCCATCGTGAACTCGGGATAGCCGTCTTCGATCTCGGAGCCAACAGGCCAGCTGTCTTCTGCCAGCAGGTTGTCGCCGTTGCGTTCGACGCCAAAGCGGGCACGGAAACCCATCCCGCCCATAGCCACCGGAACCGACACGTCGTAGAGGTTCGCCGATCCGGTGTGTTTCATCTCGGGTGTTCCCCAGCAAGGCCAGGGCAATCCGTAGAATTCACCGTCATGCGGCCCGCCAACACCACGCAAGCTGGTCTTGTCGAAGGTGTACTGGTGCTCCATGTGCGATTTCAGCCGCTCAGGCGATTGCCCGGTCATGCCGATCGTCCACATGCCGCGGTTCCACTCGCGGGTGATGTCCTCCACCAGCGGCTCCTCGCCATTGACTTCGATGTTGCGGAACAGACGATCCTCAAAACCGAATTTCTTGGCGAACTTGTACATGATGGTGTGGTCAGGCAGTGATTCAAACAGTGGATCAACCACTGTCTCACGCCACTGGATGGACCGGTTTGATGCCGTCACCGAACCGTAGGTCTCGAACTGGGTCGAAGCCGGCAGCAGGTACACGCCATCCTGACGGTCCTGAAGCACCGCAGTCATTGTCGGATAAGGGTCAACAACGACCAGCAGGTCCAGCATTCCCATCGCCTTCTGCATTTCAGGCAGGCGGGTTTGCGAGTTCGGTGCATGGCCCCAGAACACCATGACCTTGGTGTTGTCAGGCTGTTCGAGATTTTCCTTGGCTTCCAGAACACCGTCGATCCAGCGCGACACTGGAATTCCGGTCTCGTTCATCATGGCTTTGTTCTTGCCGTCCTTGCCTTGCATGGTGGCAAAGCGTCCCTTGAGCCAGTCAAGATCTTCACCCCATACGCGCGCCCAGTGTGCGTAGGCTCCAGCCGTCAGGCCGAAATAGCCCGGCAAAGTGTCGGCAAGCACGCCCAGATCGGTCGCGCCCTGCACGTTGTCATGGCCGCGGAAGATGTTGGCGCCGCCGCCGGACGTGCCGATATTGCCAAGCGCCAACTGCAGGATCGAATAGGCACGTGTGTTGGACGAACCGTTCGAGTGCTGCGTGCCACCCATGCACCAGATCAGCGTGCCCGGCCGGTTTTCGGCCAGTGTTCGGGCCACCCGCTCGAGCTGCGAGCCGGGAACTCCGGTCACCCGTTCGACTTCCGTCGGGTTCCACTTTTTAACTTCGTCACGGATCTGATCCATGCCCCAGACGCGGGTACGGATGTATTCCTTGTCTTCCCAGCCATTTTCGAAAATATGGTAGAGAATGCCCCAGATCAGCGCCACGTCGGATCCAGGCCGGAACCGGACAAATTCATCGGCATGAGCTGCCGTGCGGGTAAAACGCGGATCGCAAACGATCAGCGGCGCGTTGTTTTCTTCCTTGCACTTGAGAAGATGCAACAGCGACACCGGATGCGCTTCGGCCGGGTTAGATCCGATAAGGATCATCGACTTGGCCTTGTGGATGTCGTTGTAGGAGTTGGTCATCGCGCCATAGCCCCAGGTATTGGCAACACCGGAAACCGTGGTCGAATGGCAAATGCGGGCCTGGTGGTCGACGTTGTTCGTCCCCCAATAGGCCGCGAATTTGCGGAACAGATAGGCCTGTTCGTTTGAATGCTTGGCCGAGCCGAGCCAGTAGACCGAATCCGGTCCAGAAGCTTCGCGGACCGCCATCATCTTGTCGCCGATCTCGTTGATGGCGTCATCCCAGGAGACACGCTGCCATTTGCCGCCGACCAGCTTCATCGGATATTTCAACCGGCGATCGCCATGCGCATGCTCGCGGACGGAAGCGCCCTTGGCGCAATGGGCGCCCAGGTTAAACGGAGAATCATAGCCAGGAGCCTGACGTGTCCAGACACCGTTTTCGACCTCGGCAATTACCGTGCAACCGACCGAACAATGTGTGCAGATCGATTTCCTGGTTTCGACTTTCCCGGTGCCTGCGGCTGTCTGAGCTTCTGCCCGTTTGACCATTCCGCCCGAAAGCGTGGAAATGGCTGCAGCCCCACCAATGGTGAGACCCGAACGTTTCAGGAATGTCCGGCGGTCAATCGCCGTCACTCCGAGCTCTGCTACCGTCGAGGACAGCCGGGGGCCTCGCGCAACCCCATTTGTCTTCTTCCTGAGCATATTATCCTCCGTTGGGTAAATTCCGTCTCCATGACGACCAGCAAAGATTCTCCTCAGAACCGTATGCTGGCATTCTAAGCCTTAGAACCGTGTGCTGGCGTAGTAGGCCTTGATGTGATCCGTCTCCCTGTATCCAGCGTCACCCTGAGGTTCGGCGATCTCGACTGCCTGGCTTTCGCCGCCTGCGACCAGAGCCGCCCCGCTGGCAATCGTGCCCAAGCCGGCGAACTTCAGAAAACCGCGACGGTCGGTCTTGGCATCTTCTGTCTTTGCCTTCATTTTGGTCTCCACTTCTCGACGCCTTGAACCGTCTGCGGCAGTCTGGCCGGGCGTTTCCGCCGGACTGCAATACGCGCTCACACAACCACTCACCGCACATGCGGTTTACATCTCGAATGCACCCTGCTCGATCGTCATGAACAGACGTCCGATGCGGCCGACAGGTTTGTAAAACTGCGCCGATGCGCAAGCCTCGAGATCCTTGAAGAAATGCGGTGTCCAACTGCCCACATGGCTGTCGAAGAACGCCTTTTGCGCTGAGGCAGGCTGCACGGCGCCAAAGCTGCCATCGACCAAGCCTGCCATCATTTCCATCAGCGCGGCAACGTGATCTTCCGGATCCTTGACGTCATCACTGCGGGCAATGCCGAGCGGACACATATCGTCGCGCAAACGGGCCAGCGGCTTTTCGTGCATGAATCCGGTGAGATAATAGGAGCCGAAAGGGGTCAGGATGCCCCGGCCCAGACCAATGAACAAAACGTTGTATTCATCGCGAGTGGCAACCAGGCTTGTTGCGGCAGCGGCATTCGCAAGATCCGTAATCGCCTGACCGAGCTCTGAATCGTCGCCCGTCATCTGGGTCAGGATAGCACGAAGAGACTCATCAGGCGGCTCACGCAAAAGCCTAGCAAGGAGCTTGTAAACATTGACCCGCAACTGATCTGTTTCGTCAATCTGATCTATCGAAATAGCTTGATGATTCAACACATGCCGCCTCCCTTATGTGAGGAGATCACTTTTCCGCCTGCAAATCAATTCAATTCGATCTTGCCAATCAAAACCGAACCGCCGATTGATCAGTACTATTCGAATGCTCCATTGTCTTTGCAAGTTCTGAATCATCCTCGGCACTACGCCGGATCATCGAAGCCGCCAATCGGCCGAGCTTCTTTCAGGGCATCCCGCACGACAGCCAAATGCGTCAATATAACGAAGCTGAGAGCAGAAATTTTACTGACTTCAGGTGAGGTAATCCGGTCAGACAATGAATGGCCGGTACGTGGCAGCCAAGCTGGGCTTGCGAGAAACCACTATTCATCGTCCGGAAAGCAGATGTGGCTGGGGCGCCTGGAGTCCCAGCTAAGGATTCCACCCTTTATCAAGCCTTTGTTAAGGCTGCGAAATCAAATTCACTAAATATCGGGGTAAGACAGTCTGGTCAGACAGTCAAGACAGGCACTTTGCCCGACGTCGCGTGTCGCCTCGTTCGATATCACTTGTGCCCCCAGCCGCAGACCAGACCAATCGCATCAAATCAACGCGCTCTGCGTGACACGGCGGTTATTGGGGCGGGACGCGTGGCTACTTTGCAAGAAGGGCATAAGTTCACGGCTGGGCCAAATCCGAACCTTGGATCGAATGGCTTTATGTCCGCTTTCACTTTTGACAGACCGGCATCCGCCGTTCGGTAGCCGGATCCTTAAAGGGCGGCTTTGCGCCCTCAATTCGGTCATTGAGTTGGCGGCGGCCGCGTCCCAGAAGCAGACATCGCCGCAATGCACTTTTCGTTCATGACGGCACGCTAGGGAGATATCGGCCTCTTCCTAAACTCCGGTGGCCCCGCCTAACGAGAAAATCGGCCTCGGCTCGGGTCCGCGACGGTAGAAATCGGTCGCCAAAGTACGAGTAAGAGCATGGGTCTGAGTGCTTGCGCTGACTTTGCCGTCGCAACCGAGGTCGAGGCAAGCGCCAACTACGGCGAGGTCGATAAAGTCCCGATGCCGGAGGTGGGAGCGGCGGCTACGATCAGGGTAAGGCTGGCCTTTGCGCCGTCCTCGCCCTTTGCGCAAGCTTCGATGTTACCGCAGCGCCTCGGGCAATCTGTAAAGGAGGCGGCGGGCATCCGGCCAGCCGACTTCCACAAACAGCTCCAGTATCTCGACGAGCTTCAACCGTCGCTGCTGCTCTTCGAAAATCACCCGGTGGTCAGCGATCATACTACCAACGAGCTTGACGAAACGCGCGACGCCGAGCGACTCCATCTGGAAGGAATGCGCCTTTCCACCGCCAGTGACAGCGTGAGCCACGATGTCAAAGACCAGAGCCGGATTCGACGGCGCCAGAAACTCCATCAACTGCAGAAGGTAGTAGATCGTCTTGGGTGTCCCTGCGTCCCCTACGCGCATGAACGTCCTGGCATTATCAGATACGAACGTCTGCCTGCTCTGTGCTGACAAAAGCGTTCTTGGCTCCCCGCCCTCACGGATTTCTGTCGGTCCCACGGCAAACAAAAACTGAGATGCCATCTTGTCGAGCAGCATCGCGTCGCTCGAGGCGCTTTCGTCCATCTCAGGGGTGCGTGTCGCCGGTTCCGCCGCGATATAGGTTTCCAGCCCCGTGGCCGTCCTGTCGATGATTTCGTAAGCAAGCGCAAGACAGCGCTTCGATGCCGATATTTGTCCAGGGTCCTCACTTTCGTAAGCGAGCGTGAGGCCCCACCTAATCGAGAACGCACCGCCACCTAGCGCACCCTTGTATGCATCGCGGCTCGCGAGCCAGTGCGCAAGAACCTCGCGCGCTTCCTGTTGTCCGTGACGGGTCCAGAGTCTGAACACGATAGATCCGAACTGGTCGAGAACCTCGCTTCGCGCCGGTTCAGCAAACCCGTCAACACGAGCAACCAAACCGAGAACGAGCGTTTGCGCGCCATCCAGATCGGCGCCCATTACGCGGCTTCCAAAGCTACCGACATTGATGAGAACGTGCGTGTTAACCTCGTTGCTGGCAAAATAGTCTGCGAGCTTCCAGGCCAGATCTCGATTGCTATCCCAGAGATAATGAAGTCGTGCCGCAACGGTATTGCGCACGAACACCCCCTCGTCACGCGCGAAACCAGAAATCATATCGGCAAAGCGGGTCGCGACCGCGCTTTCGACACGCGCGAGGTTCAAAACGAGCCCCGCGAGACTTTCACGGGTAGCTTCGCTGGCACCACCCTCGCCATCGCTCTTAATCGGAAACTGCGGAACTAGGGCTTCGAGCGCAGCCGTCTGCTCGGAGTTCAGCGCTTTTAACGCTGCAAATTCGTGGGTGGCAGACTCGAGCGCCCGTGCCGCAGTCTCCCAGCCATAGCTGCGCACCAGATCATCCACAACGGGTGGGCTACCAACGAGCTGGGCTACCAGAAGGGCGACGACATCAATTCTGGCAGCGGCCGACTGACCCGCAACACTCTGTGTATCCACTACGCGGATGGCGTCGAGCACAGGCACATTTTGGAGAGCCTTTATATCAACGCCGGCGCTCCAAAGATGATGGAACTCGGGCGCCTCAATGTTGTACGCCTCGACTTCTTCATAAAGCCGTTCATTGGGCTCCGCCTGCTGCTCCAACTCAGCCGCCTCAACGATACGTCGCGCTTCAGGTGTTGCAAGCTTTGCCAGGCCGATCGCGCCAAACACCCGCCGCTTGAACTGCAACTCGCGTTTTTCAGGAATATCCGCCGTGGGAAACGCTTGGCCCATCACTGCGTCTTCGAACGTCGCCTTCTCCGGTTCGGATCGATCCGCATAACCCTCAGCTATTAGATCGATGGCGTCCTTCAGAGTGTCCGTCGATCTCAGGAAAGGCATCTGGGAAGCCCACGGCCATAAGGCTTTCGCCACCTCGCCACCGCGCCTCGCCCCGATCATAAAAAGCCGCGCCCATAGCCACGCGACATTGCTCGAGGAAATCACGCTGGCGATCACCTCAAGCGCATCCGGCTCATCAAGCGCGAGCACACCATCGACGAAGGCATCGATAATCTCGCGCGCGTCGTCGGAATATTTCGCTCGGTGTGAGGCTGCCCAAATGTAGCTGAGGTCGTTGATCAGGCCAGCTTCGACATCTCCCACCTTGATACTCTGTCGATCGCTCGGTTCGCTCAGCGCGTGTGACGTATCGCGATACGCCTGTGCGACCGCGATCGCCGCCCGCGTGGCCACCTTCGGATTTCGCTGGAAAAAATCTGGGTACGCCTCCTTGAGCGACCACTGCGCCATCTTGAAGTCCTGACGGCTGTTGCTAGTCAGCGGCAGGATCTGACTATTGCCCAATCGGGTTGGGCGCCCTTCATCGATCACATGCCGAAAAATCGCCTCATAGATCGACACCGCGAATTCCGGATCGAACTTGCTGATCCGACCCACTTCCTGCGCAAGCCAATGCATGTCGTCCGCAGCGTGGTCCGCCATGCGCGATGGTTCAAGAAGTCGGGCTATTGCCTGCTTCGACGCTGATGAATCGGTGCCGAATGTCCGCCCGACGAAGCCGATGGCCAGCGGCATCATGCCCCCGCCCCGAGCGTCGTCGAACGCAAAGCCCATGAGCGCGCGCGCCGCTACACCGATCTGCGCTTCAGTTCTTAGCATCGCGGTCCCTCCGATCGAGCAGTGTTGCAACCAGGGTCCGCAGCGGCCACGCGACACTGCTGACGTACGGGGCGAGGCCCTCAGCAAGATACGCCCATGGTTCGAGTGCTACCTCGTCTATTTCGTCCTCAAACCTGATCGTCATCGCGCCGACGACCTGTTTCACGCATTCGAAAACGGTATCAGCGTCATGGGCGCGCAGCATCGAAAGTAAACCTTCCATGTCGCCTTCGACAGTGGGCGACTCGGCGGCAACACGGGCCGCGGCGATACGCGCCACCGGATCAACCGACGGGTCACCGGCAAGGCCACACACGCCTTGCCAGAATGCCGACCGTGTCGCGTCAGAACTATCCCACAGATGCTGAAGCGCAAACGAAAGAGCCGGCGCCAGCAACAAACCGGACCCTGACCCTCTAAGTCGGTCTTTAAGCGATGTCTGATCCTCAAGATCGATCAGCACTCGTCCAGCGACGTAATCGAACAGGATATGGTGACGAAACGCGACATCGCGTCCGTTGTTGGTCGAGACCAGCACCCCTTGCTGCTGCATGCGATCCAGTGCCTGCGCGGTGCCTGCGCCGGCATCGACGCTGCGCGCCTGCATCCGATTCCGGTCGATCATTACTGATACGGTCTGCCTCAGACACTGAACCGCTTCGTTACCGAACGGACTGATCCGACGGTTCCAGTAGAGGTCCATGAGCTGGGCCTGAGAACGGAGATCCCTAAACTGTTCCGCTGGCGTGCCGTCCGAAAGAAGTTCCACCAGAAGCTGCGTGTTGAATGGGACATGCCCAAGGTCGGCCAGCTTCGCCCCACCGAGCTCAAGCGCAGTCGCCAAGGAAGGGATCTTCGCCAACAGTTGAGCGAACTCATCATCGGTCCATTCGCCCACCCTCACGTGGCGAACCGACGGGAAACGCTGGTCGACGAAATTTGGGTCGGGCGGGACGTCGCGGAACAACGCCCTGAACTCGTTCCCTACCAGCAGATCGAAGGTCCGGATCGACGCGACCACCCGCCAACGTCCGCCCTCTAGCTTCATCACCTCGCGCATGATGTTGCGGATGAGAGTTTCGCTCTTAGCGAAGCGGCTCGCATCGAGTGCATCCAGAAATAGATACGCCGGGCCCGCCCCCGGCCAGTTGGCTAGCACCGTCACGAGCGGATGGAGCAGGCCAAGATGACCTGAGAGCCCCTCTTGGGTCTCAACATCGAGTTGATCGACCGCGAGTAGAACGACCTCGTTTCCTGCCGCCCGCATCTGTCGTGCGGCGTGGTTGATGATCGCGCTCTTGCCCACACCCGGATCACCGATCAGGACCAGCGAGCCGGTTGTTGCCGCGCTCACAACAGCCGAACTCGCTTCTCGCTTGATTGTCAGGCTTTCGCTGCCTGAGCGCGTCTTTTCGAATTCTGCCAGCCTCGATTCAACCTCGAGCGTCCGCTGCCTCATGGTCTGAATGTCGCGCTCGAACTGTGGCGGCGCTTTAACGGCCACGCCGCCGCTGGCAAGAAGCGCCCTAAAGCCTTTGATAGACGCTCCATCGCGTGCGCTCATGCGGCGCGCGCATTCGGTCTCTAGCAAAGCAAATGCCGCCGGCGCGGCTGAGGGTTGGACCAGCACATTGGTGAGCCATGCAGTGGCTGCAGTCCTATCTGGCCCACCGAAATCGTACGGAAAAACGAAGACAAACGGCAGCACGTGCTCGACGTCGATGCCCACGGCACGATCACCACGCTTCGCGATGACATCCTGAACAAGCTTACGGAAGCGATCGAGGATCGCTTTTTCCGTATCCGTCAGCGTGAGAAGCGCGCCTGATCGATTTTTATCGAGCGCGGATGCAAGGTCATACTTGATCGTGCCCGACGTCTGCGGCCCGACGGCTATCAGAAGCGCGTCGCTCCCGGCCCGAAGTGAACGGTCCCAGCCATGCTGCCCGTTGCCTTTGGTCGCCAGCTCCCAAAGTCGAATAAACTCGTCGCACGTTTTGCCAAGCTCGCTGTCCGTCGATTCCGAGCTCGAAAGCGAGTTCTTACCCTGCACAAACACCCAACCGCCGCTACTGAGTTCCACCAGAACATCATCTACCGGAGCTTCGGTTTCGAACCGCAGCGCGACGGGTACCGCCTGACCGAGACCTAGCCTGGAATCGATCGGCGTTTCCGCAAGTCCCGATACCGCAAAGGACGCACCAACTGATGCCTGAAAGGTAACGCCAGACGCGGTCGCGTTGCCGCCACCGGTTGCATAGCTCCTTAGTGGCTTGTTTTTTTTGGTATCGGTCATGACTCGATAAATAGAGACTTTCCCGCGCGCCGTCACGCTTCTTCGCTCCGCCCCTGCGAACGTCCGAGGGACACTACTTCAGGCCGTGCTGAACGAGCGCTGTCCTCTGGCTGATTGCCTAGTTGTTATTCTCATTAGTCAGGATGACCGAGAATACCTTACGGCGATTGGCGTCCGATTTGGGCCAACTAACGGAATCGGCCTTTTACCCGCGGTGTGTCCGCTTCTGAGCAGGCCTAATCAATAGCGGACCGTCCGCTGCCGGCCCCAAACGAGACGGACGGGAATGCGCCCTCATTTGGGTCGTTCACTACCCTGGACCCAATTCCCGAATGCAGTCGTTCGCGCGCCGCACTAAGTTCCTGACGCAGCCAAAAATGGGCAAGCGCATTTCCTGACCAAGATTAGAGGCAGAAAGTGACCTGCTCCGCATCGAGTCCGCGACTGAAAGTTAGCCATTCTCGGGCTTTGGTCTTCCCTTGGCCGGTCAGCAAGACCGCAGCGGAGGAGCTTTCTTCACTCCTCCGCATTGAGAATCCCGTATTTTGCTTCAGTAACCAAGCTTCGCGGCCGCCTCCTTCAGGACAGCCTCGCAGGCGTCAAAGGGCGAGCCAGGGCCGGCGGCACCGCTCGTTGCCAGAGTGCCGTTGCCGAGGCTAGGGAAATTGGTGACCCAAGCCATCGTCATGTCCATATCAAAATCAGAATTCGGCGCGAACCTCGAGGGCTGCGCCGACTGCGGCCCAACTCCAAATTCGATGCAATCAGCTCCTCGCTCGTCCTGACATTCGGCAGCGCCGCAGCTTATGGCCAGACCGACGGCTGCGGGCTTGAACAACCGGCCGGAGGTGTCCGCGGTGGAACATTGCTCGACAATCTTGTCGGCAGCAAACCAGTAGCACTCGCCGTCGGCTTGGGCCAATTGCGGGTTGATGGTTGCCGCAGCGACCGTCAGAAGCCCCAACATTCCAAGACGGGCTGAGCGCGATGAACGGGAAGTAGCCATAGAGATTTTTCTCCAACAATATTGAGCCGACATTCCCCAATTGGGTTATAGTTCGGCATGGTGATAGCACCCGACACAGTCGGCGCCTTTTGTTGGTGCTGATGGAACGCAACAAGACCGAACATAGAGCATAACGGCGAGGTCATTGATGTCGGGCCTTGTCTTAACGTTGCGAAAGGGGCTGCGGAGGGTCGTTGCGCAACCTGTATATCGGCCCTGCCCGCCTCAACGAGCTTTTTCGGCAGCCCCCTCCGGAGTTTCAATCCGCCTGATGCGGCTTAGCGCCAGGTGGTGACGCAGCGGTTGCGGTTCAGCGCCGAGCCGTCGCAGCCAGAGTTGTCGACGCTGTGATCGGGCATGGTCGTATTGCAGAGCTTAGCTCCGGAAAGTGCTACTTCCTGGGTCATGGAACCCCAGGTCACACCGGTCAGATTTGCGTCGCTGAGATCTGCATTGAAGAAATTCGGCGTGTCCAGCATTGCATTTGTCAGGTCTGCACCGTTCAAATCGGCCTTGTTGAAGTTGGGATGCCGCGACCGGATTCCATCGAGTTTTGCGCCAGCCAGATTGGAACAGTCGAAATTCGCCTGCTGAATATCCGACCCCGTGAAAACCGCATTCTCAAAGTTGGAGTCGGCCAGTGTTTTGAGCGGGTTGGCCTTGTTCATGGAGCCTGAAAGGTCGGCGCCGGACAGGTCGCATTCCGAACAATCATTCGACTGTTCAAATTTCACGACATCGTCCGCGCTCGCGGCGAAGACCGGCGACGCTGACGCAGCCAAGAGCGCAGCGGTCAGCAGCCATGCGCTGCAGGCGTTGAGATTTCTTACCATGTTTGTCATTCCCTGTTTTGATTGAGTTCTCTTGATACGTCGTATCCGCAGCCGAATTTGCGGCTTACCAGCTGGTCACAGTCTACGTCCCGGGACACCTCGAGGCATGCGCCTGACTAGTAGTTTGGATAGGCGTAGTAACACTCACCATAGGCAGCGCTGTCCAATTCGAGCCCGCGTTCGCCAAGGCAATAATCATAAGCTGGCTGGTAGAACACGGTTGCCCTGTCCCAGCCCGGTTCTTGACCGTCGCCTGACGGCTGATTGTCATTTGCCGGTGTCTGGCCATCCGCCGCCGAGAGCTTCGAAGCCCGGACTTGGCCAAGACAGGCGAAGAAGTCGTCCGAGCCGTATTCGGTGTAATCGCATCCGCGAATTTCATCCTGGGTGAGATCCGGGTATTCATTGCTGACGCGGTAGTCGATGCCTTGCGCATTGGCGCGGTTGGCCTGCGAGCGTGCTGCATCAAGGCAGGAAATGTCCCCCTGGCAGGTTTCCAATACGTCCTGAGGCAAATCCGAATAGGCGCCGCCGGGGTTCAGATCGATCCCGTTTCCAAAAGCGCCGCCTTGCTGGTTGCTGCCAGTGTCGAGAGCGGCATCCATGCAGTCGTAATAGCCCTTGTCGTCCTGGGGGCTGTTCGGCCATGCCGAGCCGCAGGCCTCGCCTGCATCAGCAGGCACCGCGCTGTAATCGTTTCCGGCCCGTGCATCAGGGCCGGAGGGCGCGTCTCCGCTTGCCGTTGGATCAGCGTCGGAACCGGCTTCCACCTTCGCCAGGGCATCGTCCATGCAATCGTAATAACCCTTGTCATCCTGGGGGCTGTTCGGCCAGGCCACGCCACAGGCTTCACTGGCATCTACGGGCACCAAGCTGTAATCTTTGCCGGCGCGGGCATCCGCGACATCGCTGCCTGGTACCTGATCAACCTGTCCACCAGCGCCGGCCAGCGTGTCCGCCGATTGAGCGAAGGAGGCTGAGTTGCGCGACTCCCAGGCCTTGATGGCGCCGACGCAGACATTGCCCTGCCCCATCACCGCAAAGCCTTCCTGGCGCTTGGCGGTGAACTCCGCCGATTGTCCCGGACCGACGACCGCCACCGGGGTCGCCGCAAACTCCGCGGTTCCCGGAGCAGTCACGGCGTAGACGTAGAGATCTGCGGGCCCGGAATTGGCCACCGTCATCTGCGCATCGCTATCGCCAGGCGCCTCGTAGTAGACTTGGTACTGGGCAGCGCAGGCGTTGATGCCGGCTACCAGCCCACCGTCGGCGCCTGTCGAAGGTTTCACCCGTTCAAGCACGTTGTCGAGGCAATCGTAATAGGCGGCCTCGTTGTTGAAGTCCGGCGAAGACTGATCGTCATTGGTGTTGATGCAGGCACCGTAGTCGTCGTGGGGAATACCGGCATAGACCGAAAGGTCGTTGCCTCTGGGATCCCTGGGGTCGTCGCGCCACAGGACGATCGGCGGAATGGCCGCCTGAAGGCAATCGAAATAGGCCGCTTCATTGTTGAAGGACGCATGGTTCTTCCAGTCTTCGTCGGCCGCGATGCAGGCCATTCGATCCTCTTCGGACACGGTTGGGAAATCGGCTTCCACCCTGGGTCCCTGCGGATTCTCCCACCACTTTGGCCCATAGACGACGCCGACCTCGAAACGGGCTTCGCTCTGGGAGCCGTCTTCGCTGTAGGCAACGATGCGCAGGAAAGTCTGGGTGGTCTTGCCGTCGACATCGAGCTGCGAAAGATCGGCCGTCGTTACATTGCCCTCCCAGTCGATGGCAAAAGGTCCGACACCCGAACTGAGATCTCTGCCGTTGTCGTCCAGGATCGCATAGAAGATCCTGTTGTTGGTGCCGTCGGCATCGGTGGCTTTCGCGATAATCCCTACGGGCGTCCCGCGCGGAGACTTCTCGACAACCTGGTTGGGGGCCGCATCTGTATCGACCGGCTCGGTGACATCGAATTCATTGACATCGCGCAGAGCTATGTTCTGTTGCGAGGCGAACTCCGTCACAGAACCATCGCTGCTGCTGGCAGTCACCCATATGGAATATCCCCAGGGGAACGTTTCATAGTCGAGCGGACCCGCGACGGTTATGACCCCGGTCACGGGATCGATGGCGAAGAGCCCTCCCGCGTCATCGGCAAGCTGGTAGGTTACGGTGTCGGCCGTATCCAGGTCTTCGGCAAACGCCGTGATCCCCGCAAGTGCGCCTATCGGGGCATTCTCATCCAGCCAGCCGGCATCTCGGTCGATATTGCGGACCGGACCGATATCGAACTCGTTCACATCGCCCACGGCGACGGTGAAGCTGGCGGTGCTCGCCGAGCCGTCGGTGCTTCTGGCAACAATCTCGACCATGGGGTTCGGCGCGGTTTCGTGATCCAGCCTCTCACTGACGCTGACGATGCCGCTGACCGGGTCGATTGCAAAACTCCGGTCCCGCCCGACAAGGCTGTAGCTGACCGTGTCGTTCGCGTCCCCGTCCGGTGCGAAGGCGGTTATCCCAACCGGCGTCCCTACCGGCGCGTTCTCATCGACGCTGTCGGGTTGCGGATCCATATCCGAGATTTCGCCAATGACAGCGTCATTGATCGCGTTGACCGCGATGGTGAACGCCCCACGGCTGGTCGAGCCGTCTGTGCTGCTGGCTATCACCTCAATCATATGGCTTGGGCTGGCTTCGCCGATCGGGCCCACGACCGTCACCTGGCCGGACACCGGATCGATGGCGAAGCGGCCACCGGCATCGGAGGCCAGGGCGAAGCTGACCCTGTCGCCGATGTCATCATCGCGGGCGTCAGCGAGCACACCGATCGGGGTGCCGATGGCGGCGTTCTCGTCTACGCTGTCCCAGGCGGAATCACTGTCGCGAACCTCGCCGACAGCGAATTCGTTGACATTGCGGACAATGACCAGGAAATTCTGCTCGGTGGTCGACCCGTCGGAACTGGCCGCCATGACCGTTAGATAGTGCCGCTCGGCTTTCTCGGCATCCAGGTTTCCGGCAACGGTCACAAGGCCGCTGACCGGATTGATGGCGAACAGGCCACCGGAACTGTCCTTCAGGCTGTAGCTGATCCGGTCGCTGGTATCGCCATCGGTCGCGAGCGCGGTAATGCCGACAGGCGTTCCAACCGGCGAGTTCTCGGGGACTTCATCGGAGGCCGGGTCGGAATCCTTCAGGTCTTGGACGACCCGCTCATTGACATTGACCACGTCGAGCGTGAACTCCGCCTCGCTGCTCGACCCGTCGTCACTGGTGGCGATGACGGTGAAGGTGAGTGTCGGGGTGGCCTCGAAATCCACCCCCTCGCCCCATGCGCTGACGACGCCGGTCTGCACGTCGATACTGATGTGTTGGTCGATATAGGACTGGCCGTCCCGTCCAAAGGTCCGCCGGTCCATTGGTCGTCCGCCCTTGAGGCTGTAATGGACGATGGAACTGGCGTCAGGATCCTTTGCCTGCGCGGTGATCCCGACCGGCGCCAGGTGGATGACCTGGATGCCCGACATGCCCGAGGCTTCCACGACGGTGTCGGGCGCCTTGTCGATGTCGACAACCGGACCGATGCCGAATTCGTTGACGTCAGAAATCCGGATCTCGATATCCCTTGCGCTCGTGGAGCCATCATTGCTTGTCGACACCAAACGGACAGCGTGGCTCTGCGCACTTTCGGCATCGAGCTGCCCGGCAACCGTGATGATCCCGGTTACGGGATCAATGCGGAACCGCCCGCCGGAACTATCGGTCAGCTTGTAGCTGATTGTGGATTTGGCATCCTGGTCGATTGCCTTGGCTGTAACACCGACCGGCGTTCCAATCGCAGCGTTTTCGGCGACCTGGTCAAGAGCATCTTCGTCGTCATAGGTCCGACCGATCTGAAATTCCTCGGCGTCGAGAATATCGATCTTGAATTCCTGCTCGCTGGTCGAGCCGTCGGAACTCTCAGCAACGACCCGCAGCCTACCGGCTTCGGCAATCCGCCCCCGGGCATAGGGGTCGGACCAAACAGCTTCCAGATCGATTTGGTTGAACTGCGAGGCGGTTGTCACAACGCCGGTGACGGGATTGACGTCATAGAAATATTCGCAGCCCGAACATTGCGGGCGCTTATAGGTGATCGTGTCACCAGTATCTGGGTCCAAAGCTCGCACGGTAATACCGACAGGGGTTCCGGTCGGTACACCTTCAGCGACTGCATTGGGGGCCGGGTCGGCGTCAGCCATTGGGCCAACATCGGCATCATTGGCGTTCAGGACGACGATCGAAACTTTCTTGCTGCTTGATGAACCATCGTCGCTTGTGGCCACCACCACGATGGAGTGGCTTTTCGCCGTTTCATAATCCAGCGCGCGAGCCGTCTTCACCTCACCATTCACCGGGTCAATCGCGAAGAGGCCTCCGGCATTGTCCGACAGGCTGAAACGCACGGTATTGTTGGTGGCGTCCTTGTCCTCAGCAGATGCCGTCAGGACAACCGAACTTCCAACCGCATCGCGTTCAGATATTTCGTGATCATCATTGATGTAAGTTAGTTTGGAAGAGGTCTTAGACGTTCTCACCCATTTCTGCGAATCAGTCGTGACCGGGCTCACATCAAACTCATTGACGTCCTCGACAGCGACAACGAACTCCCTGGTGCTGATCGTGCCGCCACCGCTGGTGGCTGTCACGGTGAATGTGTGGCTGGCTTTTGCTTCGCGATCCAGCGGCGTGTTGACCATGACCACGCCGGTTTTTTCATCAATTTTGAAGGGGTATCCGACTGAATAGCTGACAACGTCGCCGACATCACCATCGACAGCAAACGCTGTGATGCCGACCGGTGTTCCAGCGCTGGCACTCTCGGAAATCGTATCCGGCGTCGGGTTGGTGTCGGACACCAGACCCAGATTATTGAGGATGCGCTTTTCTTCCTGGCGATCCTTTTTGCGCTTGTCGCTCTGCTTTACAAAATCGTCATGGCTCAACTCGTCGCTAAAAGCAATCGCCTCGGATGCTTCAGAAATCTTGATTTCACCAAAGCACTCCTCCGTCTTGCCCTGGAGAACGTCCTCGATCCTGCCGGATTCCTTGCGGTACTCCTGCCCCATTCTTCGGGTGCCGGGCCGGATGGCGGTAAATGCGTATCCAACTCGGGTTTTCAATTCGTGGGATTGCCCGGGTTCCAGGGTCACAATCGGCTCAATGCCCGCGTACCTGTTGGCATCATTCCAAGGATCGTCGCCGGGAGAGCTGATTCTGGCTTTGCCTTCCGGCGAAATCTTGTCCGCTCTGTTATTGAGCCGCCAAATCTCAAGCGGATTTGAGCCCTTGTTTTCAAAAGTCACCACCGCATGGCGGCCGGGATATCCGTCTGCCGGCGTATACTCGGAACAATTCAGCCTCGATGTCAGCGCATCGGTCTGCTTGGTTTCCCTTACAAAGCCTTTGCCAAATACGAAACCATTGAATTGATTCTGTGGCAGTTTTGAGCCGATGCATGCCTCAAATCTGTCGATATAGCGAACACCCTCCTTATTATCGAATTTTATGATTTTGCTATTATCGAGAAATGCAACTTTCTCGGTGGGATTGGCTTTGAACTCCAAATAGCCGCCCGGTTGGATATTGTTCGAATGGTACGAAACGAGTTTGCCTGACCCCTGGTAGGTTTCCCCTTCGCGATAGACCCGGACAGGTGTCTGCCCCTCATTCCGCAGCATAAACAGGCTGATGTGGATGTTCTCATCGACATACGAATAGGGGAAACCTCCGCCTGTGGCAGAAGAGGGCATGTCCAGCCTGCATTCACTTGCAACCTGTTCAGGCGTCAGGATCTTGTTGTCGTAGTGGTAGGTGTATCTGGTCCGGTCAGGTTCCTGCTGGCCCCACAGATACAATGAACCGTCGGGATGGGTGAGGTAGAATTCCTTGTTGCCATTCTCGTGGTAGATGAAATTGGCCCGGTATTCGCGGGTGCCGCCTTCTGGAACAGGCAATGTGATCTCGGTCGCGTCGCATCCTCGGTCATTCCAGGCGAGGTCAAAATTTTCCTGGTCGCGGCGCTGCACCCAATTGCTATTTGTATTCATGACAAAGGCGCGTTTGGCACCGCTGTATTCCACCCAGTCAAAGCGTGCTGTCGGATAGGCCTCCTCGCCTTTCTTATAGCGGGTATCATAGCCGACTTCGCTGCCCAGTCGTGTCCTGACGGTGATCTTGCCATCAGCCGGGAATTCCCATTCCTGCTCATATTTGGGGGCTGCGATGTAATCAGTCTCCCAAACGAAAGCATCTTGTTCGTTTTCGGCAAGCGTCACGTCATTGGGGCGCCACGACGTGATTTTTGGTTCGCGTTTTTTCTCCCGCTCGCTATAGGGCGACACCATCTTCTCGTAATTCCAGGCGAATTTCTTCTCACCGCTCGAACCATATTGGCCAATTCGCCATTTGCCTTGAAACGCAGTCCGTCCGGGGCCGACATAGCGCTCCATGTTGCAAGGCGACTTGCTTTTCAGGCTCAAGAGCTGTGCAAGGGCGGCCTGGCGTTTGGCCTTTTTGTCTTGCGCATCTGCTTTGCGCTTGGCGAGATTGGCTTGCAGTGCGCCGCTGGCTTTTGACTTGAGCTCTAGCAACTCAAAAAAAGCATCGGAATAGAGCTGGGGCATTTCGTAAGGCGACATGCCGGGGTGCAGCGCCTTACTCCAGATGGCCTTCGCGCCCGTGCTATCCTGAACAAAGAAGCCGGTAAATTCTGTCGGATCACCCAGCTTTTGCGCCATCTTCACGATGAATTTTTTGCCAAGCTCGCTCTTGCCGGCTGCGGTGTTTTTCGGGGCGTCAGGGTCGACGGGAATCCTGACCGGCCGATTGGTCGTTACCTCAATGCGCTGGTCGCCAATGTATTTCCAGGTTCCCGATATCGGCGGATAGAACCAGAAATCATTCTCCGGCTTTTCAATGAAAATACCGTCGGTGGTAAACGTCCAGATCCTCTTGATAGCCGGATCAGCCTGCTGGGGATATTCGGTGCCCTGCTTGTAGGGCGCGATCTGCCAGGAGCCGGCAATCGTCTTTTCTACCCTGTTGATAGCCCACTGCGACTCGCCGCTGCCACCGCCCGCACGTTGTCCTGCGGGCGTATCGACGATTTTTTCCAGCCAGAATTCGGCGGGGCCGGACGCTGTCAGATAAAGGTTGGAGTCCACGCGGTCCTGATTGGCTGGCACTGCCTGATCCCGATAATAGTCCTGCAGGTAATTTACCGCTTTGAATGCGGTGCTGGACTTGTCTGCGATCTGATTGACGACCCCGCTGAACCGTCCACCGGAAATATCGCCGCGTATCGCAAAGGACAGCTCGCGTTTGATTTCGTAGTAGGCGGTGGTGCGGAGTTCATCTTCCCCGTAGGGGAAAATTTCGCGTCCCCGCCCGCCCAGCAAACCGTCCTTGTCGTACATCGCAGCGTAAATTTCGCAGGTATCGACCGTATGTTTTCGCTCTTGCCATGCGCCGTCTTCGAAGGGCTGCCATGTCCATTTCGGGCTAGAATTGCTGAAGCCGTCCTTGCCGTATTTCTGCACCTGTCTGCCTGGAGTAAGGCTGTCTCCATCCCATTTGCCGTCCTGGGATGGCGTTATGATCTCGCCCTTTATGCCGCCACTTCGGGTGAACGTATTTGTCCAGGTGACGCTGCGATCCTCATTGCCGTCCTTGTCATAGCGCCCAACCCGCCACTCTCCGTTGAGGATATCATAATAATTCTGGCTACTCGGGCATGCATTGAAGTCGGCCCATTCTACGGTCCTGTCATATTGGCGCAGGGCCTCCTCGCCATATTTGCCCAAAAGCTCCAGCCGGCCGTCCAGGCGAACCAACTCGACCTCTCTGGCGAAACTCTCGGCCTTGGCCTGCGCGATGACCGGGGCGCATTCGACATCGTGCAACTTCTTGCGCTCGACTTCCGACGGTGTTGGCACGTAGAGCGGCTCGACGATGAAGTTGACCTCATACAGGCTTCCTTCGGATGTCTCCTGGATGTAGGCACCTTCATATTCTTCAATGTCGTACAAATGGTGGGTTGAGATCGTCAGGTTTCCAAGGCTGTCATTGGAACTTCCGGAGTCGTACTCTTCGAGGTCGATCCTGACGTCGTCACCGCGCTGAAAAATATATTCAACGCCGACATCTTTCGTTTGTCCGCTGCCGATATCACGCCAGCCCCTGTCACCGCCCGGCCCGCCATTGGGCCATACCGACGTTCCGTCAACCTTGATTGTGAGCTGGTCATCAACCTTGGCAGCCGCTTTGGTGATTTCGTCGAGGATCGGGGAAACGTCGAACATCAACAAATCAAGGGCAACCATGCCGACCTTGGCCGCTACCGCTCCGCCATCCTGCCCTTCCATCGTGTCGCTGAGCGTCTTGGCCTCTTCCGCTATGGCCTCGATGTTTTGTGTGGACGCTATTCTGAAATAAGGGGGATTCCGCTGCGGGATCGCGTAGTCCTTTGTTTCCTGACAGACTTCGTAATTCCTTGCAGAAACCACGATATCCTCAGCATAGGTCGCGTCCCGACCATCGCTCAGAACGAGATTCCTGTTTCCACTCCATCTGAGCCTGCTCTCAAGGACACTTCGTTCCTTTGCTTCTGCCGGGGATACATCTTCGGACTGATCGGAATCCTCGACAACATCACTCATCAGTGGCCTGATGACCCGCTTGTAATCCTGCTTGAAGGCCACCCTGAGCGCTGTTTTCTCAATTTTATTGGGGTTCTTTTTAACATAGCCGACGACAAAATTCTTTCCCTTGGTGGCGCCTGCGGCGGCTTTCGCATAACCGGCCTTCGCAACCCGTGGCGCACCACGCGCCGCGGCGGCTCCCAGCTTCACAAATTTCTTGCTGCCGCTCACCGCACCTTTGGCCGTGGTCTTGGCAAGCCAGGACAATCCGCGAAACGGCGCGGCAGCAATTGTCATCGTCCCGTTGATCAGGCGTCTCCGAAGGCTTTCTTTGACAACCGCGTCTGCAATTTCGTTTTTGCCGCGATTTTTCCACCAATTGCCGAGGCCGGCTCCAAAGGATTTGGCCCCTTGTGCCGCGGCTTTTCCGCCGGCTTTGACGCCTTGGCCTGCCGCCTTGGCACCCGCCGCAATGCCCTTGGCAGCGCCTTTGGCGGCTGCCGTTTGGCCCAGCGAAACGACCATGGGGCCGTATTCAACGGCATACTTTACTGACTTGAGCAGGATGTCGGTATTTTCGTCCATACCGGTAGAGACTTTGACGGCCTTTACGGATTTTATGGTGAGCTTGGCCAGATCTCTGGGAGCCAGCACTTCTTCGAATTGCCAGGTAAAGCCCGCTGCACCAAAGTCTGCTCCCGGCTGCACGTAAACGTCGCTTTGCCCGCGGCCCTGCATAAGGGCAGGCATAGTTTTGGGAGGCTCATTCGCCTTGCTGATGTTTCCGCGAGCGCCTTCTTCATACATGTACTGGGGTTGAGAGATGCTGACTTTTGGATTGTAGATCAGGTATTTGGTATCCTTGCTGGCGGCCTTGGTGGCACCGGGTTCTTTTTTGAACAGCCAGAATTCATTGTCGCCCAAATGGGTTGCTGCCGTATGCACCGGTATTCCATTTTGGAAGAATATGGACGCCCCTGACGAACTCATCAGCGCCATGCTGCTTTTCAGATTGACGAGCTTGTAGGCTCTCTCCTCAAAACCGTTTCCGCCGGTAATTTCCGTAATGCTGCCAACGCTGAACCGCAGATCGGGACCAGGGAGAAGAACCCACAAAAAGCTGTCGTCGTTCACAACAAGCGGCTGGGCGGAGACGCTGCGCCCGCTGACCGTGAGGTATTTGCCACTTTCGCCATTGCGAATCCAAAATGGGACTGTGAGCCGCTGGTAATCGTCAGAAACAAAGCGCCCGCCAACTTCACAGGGCTCAGGGCACCGGTCGGGGATCAACTCTTCTGCCGCGCGAGCCTGCGGACCGGAAGACAGCAGCATGACAGCGAAGACAAGCGCCATCAGTCTCAAAAAGCCGGACATGGTCACGCCTCCTTATCGGTCATTGCAAAGCCCCGGGACATGGACGCCATGATGACGGGATGAACCGTCATCAGTTGCACTGCTTTGCGTAAGCCTGATAGCGCCGCTCGCCGTCAGCGGCTCTCTGAGCGTCCCTTTCGGACATGGGCCCTGCGACCACCACCCAATACCCCCGGGTAAAATTCGGGCAATCCCGTGTGTTGATTACCTGCCATTGACGTGGCATTTTTCGCACTTGCTGGTCTGCGCTGTTGCGATCGCGGAAAGCGCCGGCCACCGCATACCAGTCGGCTGCCGCGACGTTGTTGCTGTAATCCTGCAGCGTGAACAGCAACTCGTCGTAGCCGTATTTGGTAATCCGGCAGGCTTTGTTGCGACTTGGGGCCTGGCCCTCAAGCAGGATCGAATTGGGCCGGATCGCGCCTTCGACATCATAGCTGATCTCGCCGCAGGCAGCGCTGAACCGCCGAGCTTTACCGAACACCGCGCCGATGCGGGAAACGGTACCCTCGAACAGCGTCGTACCGGCGCGAACGCCGAGTTTTCTCAGTGAGGCTTTCGGCTTCGAGTAGGAGATGAACAACTCATTGTCGCACATCTGCACTTCCATGACCGAGCCATTGTGATCGTACTCGTCGACCGAGCAGTTGCTGGCGTGTGCATTCCCGCCCATCAGAAACAGCAGCAAAGCCGCCAAAACAATCCAGATACGGTGTGTCATGTTCTACCCCCCCCCCCGGTTCAAACCTTGCGTTTCTTGTTTTGCGTCCCGTTCATCCAAGGTTCAGGTTGCCGGTTTCATTTTGAATGGCAGATGAACGGCGAGCTTTAAACGACTTCGATTGGTAGCATCCTTCCAAATATTTCAAAGAAATAAAATTCAGAAGAATCCGAAGGGAACAAATAATAACGATCAACCTGAGATTAAGCTCACAACTCAAAGAGCCTTATAAACTGCCGAAATTGGTCGAAAATACAAATTTTCCTTTACAGACATCGAGTTAGTCATAAACAAGCTGGGTTGGAAAACCAGATAGAACGTGCTTTTTCGGCTCAGAACCTGGAAATAAAGAAAATAATTGGGGGATTATGGGGTATGAATATGTTGAGATCGGGTTTGTCATGGGCCTTTATCATCCTGTTTTGGGTGTCAAACCCATCTGCAGCATTGGCGCAATCCTACAGCACCAAAGACGCGCAATTCGTCACCAATTCCCGCAATGATGCGGTGCTGAGGTACATTGTCTGCCTCGAACTTGTGGCGGGCACCCTGCCCTCGAGCATGAGCCTCGACACCCGGCTTGCCCGTGGCGAAGCAGATTGCAGGTCCGCGGCGGCGCGGCTGCCCAAATCCGCTCGGGAACCCGATGTGGCGGACATTCGCGGCATGATTCTGGAGTGCGGATTTCGCGCGGGAGAAGCTTCGCCGGACGCCGATTGCGGTGGCTCATCAACCGCGAACGCGCCGAAGAGACCAGGCAACAAGACTGCCCAGCGCCCAGGTTCCGTCCCCAGGACATCCCAACGGCCTAGCGCACCATTCGTGGCTGACGATGTGGACCTTCCGCCCCGGGTGATCGAACTCGGCAAATGGATCGAGGGCGTCACCTATGATGGCGCCTATTTGTGGGCTGCGGAGAGCGGCCAACGCACAGTGGCCAAGGTGGATTACCGGACAGGCAAAATTATCGAGCGTTACAAGGTCGGACGCTTGCCGATCGAAGTTATCTCCACCGGGTCAAAAGACCTCTACACTCTGGTTGCCACCGACCAGGTCGTCCTGAAGCACGACCGTCGTGGCCAACAGACCCAGCTCGCCAAACTCAAGATGTGTCCCAGCGGGATGCGCTCCGCCGGATCGGATCTATTTGTTCTGGGCGAACCCGACTGCAGTTCGGGCAGCAGCCAGCTGATCCGCATCGAAGCCTCGAAAGGCCGGCAACAGTCTTCCGCGGACCTTGGGGAATGGTCGACATCGCTCACCATCGCCGGCAGTGATGTCTGGGTGGGTCACGCCCGCGGCCAGGCACTCACCATCGTCGATCGCGCCACGCTCAAATCTCGCAAGCTGGCGCTGCCCGGCATTGAAGTCTGGGCGCTGGCTGCCAACGCCAAGTCGGTCTTTGCCGGCGGACGGTACGAAGGTAGCGACCATGACGGCAGCGTGGTGATGGTTGATGCGCGGTCACGGAAGGAGATCTCGCGGTTCTCAGTTACGGAACTGGTGACCAGGATCGCGGCTGATAACGACAAGGTTGTGGCCATTGGAAACGAGGGTACGATCTGGATCCTGTCCGCTGGCGACCTGTCGCTGGTGCGAACGATCCGTCTGGGCACCGGGAACTTCAAGCCATCGTCGGTCTCGTTCAACGACAACGATCTGATTGTCTCCACCGGCCAGTACCGCGGTGAAAACGGTGCGGTGTTCGTTCTGTCCGACTACATGCCCAAGACGTTCTCACGGCCTTCGACCAATACCTCGGCGACAAACAATCCGGCAGTCCGGCCCGGTGCGGCATCCGGCTCGCGCCCCCCGAAAGCCCGGCCCGGATCCGAGTTTCCGGTGCTGGCCGGGTCGCTTGGCGGGCGCGTTCGCGCCCAGGCCACCATCTCGGCCGCGCAGATTGCTTCCACCAGCGACGGCCAGCCGATCACGCTAACGCGCAGAACCAACAAGATGCTTGACGGCTATCCCTGGTTTGCCATCCGTCTCGGAAATGGAGATCAGGGTTATCAGTGGGGCGGGATCATCTGCTCGAACCGCAAACCAATCGCCGGCACAAAGGGGGCATGCGCGGTGCGCCAACCCTCCCGTCCAAACCGGCCCAAGCAAAATTCCGGTGCCAGCGGGCAATCCGGGACCAGGTCCAGCGGCGGTCAGGCAAATACAGCCGATGTGATTGTCGGCGTTTTGGACCTGTTCGGCAAAATCATCGACAGCCAGAACAAAGGCAACAATGGTGTTGCGTCTTCCGGCGGAAACGCTGACATTTTCCGCCAGACACTCCGGGTTGATGCGGACACTGGCGGCGTCTCAAGTCTGCGCGACCTGAATCAGAACCAGCTGGCGATCTACACCGTCCGTGGAGTGAAGGGACAAAAACTGCAGGCAGAGATATGGTCTCAAACGCAAAACTCTGCTTTCGAAATTTACATCAACAACGCGGTCAAGGGCGGCGCGACGCTGCCAGGTGCCGGCGACAGCCAGTATGCAACCTTCTTTGAAGGCGAATTGCCACTGACCGGCAACTACCAGATCGTCGTCGGCTCCACCGGGGGGCAGACATCCTACGAACTGGTCGTGGCGTTGCAGGATCCTGTGCCACCCTATCAGGCTTCAGCAAGTGCGGGCGCAGGCAACAGCCAGCTTGTGGTCGGCACCTACACCAGCAAGACCGGGCGCTCGGGCAATGTTTTCCTCAACGAACAAACCGGTGCATTGTCCTGGGAAGAGTTTTGCGGCGCCAATGTGCCGCTGACCCCGGATTGGGACCGGTCTGAGCTTGTACCGGCGGGTGGCGCACTGCGCCCGTTTCGGCTCGAGGTGAAGGGCAACAAGGTTACGGGATTCAGGTCTGGCAAGAACCGCTACGTGCGTGAGGACGGCGTGATGATGCCCGGCTGTGCGCCCGCTCCCGGCAAGAACTCTGGAGGCAAGCGAAACAGTGTTGCTTCGAGCAAGGTCGTGGATTGGACGCTTGCGCCTCAGGACCCGCGCGAAAGCAAGGACTACAGTGCGGTCGCGAACGCGTACTGGTCGATCTGCGAAAGCGCCAATCTCGATCCGAACTCGCCCTCTTACAACAACGAGCGCGCTTACTGGGACTGCGCCGATGAAGGACTTCGTCAGGCGGCCGCTGCAGCAGGCTCTGGACAGAATCAGAACAGTGGCGCTGCAAACCCAGTGGCGGATTGGACACTCGCACCCCAGGATCCGCGCGAAAGCAAGGATTACAGCGCGGTCCCCAACACCTATTGGCCGACCTGCGAAAATGCCAATTACGACCCCAACTCGCCCGCTTACAACAACGAGAAAGCGTTCTGGGATTGCGCTGATGAGGGGTTTCGTCAGGCGGCCGCTGGCAACGGTGCAGTTCCGGTGGCAGATCCGCGTGCTGGCAAGGATTACACATCTCTGCCGATGGGCTATTTCTCAACTTGTGCCCAGAACTATGGCGAGGGCAGTTCGCCCTATTTCGATTGCCTGGATTCCGGTCTTGTAACCGAAGCCGCAAATCTTCGCGTCGAAAACGAGTTCTCGGAACTGTCACCCCAGGAAATCGACAGCTGTACGCCCGATGGCTACGGCACAGAGGCCTTTTTCACGTGTCTCTATGTGATGCGGGACAACAAGGCGGGCCAGCAACAAGGCGCCAATGGCAATTCCGGCACTGTTATAGGTCAGTCGGATGATCCGCGTGCCAGCAAGGATTATACATCTCTGCCGATGGGCTATTTCTCAACCTGCGCCCAGGATCATGGGGAGGGTAGCACGCCCTATTTCGATTGTCTGGACTCAGGGCTGCTCGGCGAAGCCGTAAATCTTCGCGTCGAAAACGAGTTTTCGGATCTGACCAGCGAAGAGGTCCAGGGGTGCTCCACATATGGCTACGGCTCTGGGGATTTCTTCAACTGCCTTTACGCCGTGCGCGATAACAAAGCGGCACAAGGTGCAACAAACAACAGCAATAATCAGGCGCAGGTGGAACTCAACCCCGGCGGCACCTATAGCGATCTCGACGACTCCATGCTGCAGACCTGCCAGGGCGACATCGGATGTCTCGAAAATTACCGCGCCCAGATCGAGGAGAACAACCGTCAGGCCGTGGACAATCGCGTGGCGAGTGAATTTCCCGATATCGATGGCGAGGAGATCCAGGGGTGCACCACTTATGGCTATGGCACGGAAGATTTCTTCAACTGCCTCTACGCAGTTCGAGAGAGCAAGGCAGCGCAGAATGCTCAGGAGCAGGCTCCGATCGAAGATGGCAACCAGCAGAACAGCGTCGAAGGAGGGGCGGCTGACCAGCAAACCGTTCTCTCGGCCATGAACGCTTACTGTTCAAGCACCTATCAGGGAGAACAGGTCAGCCAATGCGAACAGGTGCTCTCGGAGTGTGTTTATGGATACACGGACTACAACTCTGCAGAGTTTAATCAGTGTGTGCAGAGTTCCGGCTGGTGAACCGCGCGTCGGCATTACCCGTGGTCCTTTTGGTTAATGTTTGGAGAATGTGTCATGTGCCGTCGGTCCGATTGGCCCGCACGCCGGCGGGCCGGCGTGAAGTTTGCGGATCGGGCAGAAGGGAGTTTTCAGGTCGGGGAACGATACGTCCGCCTGACAAGCCGTATTATCGGCAGCATCCAGTATCAATAACAGCTAAATTTGGAGTTCTACTATGAGAATACGTTCATTTCTGGTTTTCGTGGCGCTGTTCGCAACTGCGTCACCTTCAATGGCTTGGGATCAAGTCGACATCGATCGATTGAACAACCGTGAAGGTTGCCCGGATTGCGATTTGGCCGGCGCAAACCTGAGTGGGATGGATCTCTCCAGTCAGGATTTGAGCGGTGCGAACCTCTCCAATGCAAACATGACAGGAGTAGGGCTTTTCAACAGCAATTTCAGTGGTGCCAACCTCTTCAACGCAAACTTGAGATCCGCGAATCTGACCGGCACAAATTTTTCAGGCGCCGATCTGACAGGTGCCATTTTTACGGATGTGCATGAATTGAATATCGAGAACATCAACCTGACCAACGCCAAAATGTGCAGCACGACCTGGATCGACGGTACTGTCGACAACACAGATTGTTAGCTCGCCGGCGGCGTGAATAAAAAAGAGAGCTTTGGGATGATGTCATGCGGCAGATCAAAATGTCGACTGCCGGTGGTTCTGAATTGTATGACGCATCCCATTGCTCGATAGCTTCTCTCGAAATGCCAGCGTCGGATCCTTCAGTGGCAGCACGAGCGTCGCCCGTGATGTCCACCGCTTGATCTCTCGACGCAAGGCTTTGAGCTTATCCGTTGGGATAGGCAGGTTGCCGACCATGTCGCTGTTTTTATACGACTTGGTGCGGACAACCCTGTACCCCAGAAAGACAAACCCATACTCAGGCCAGGCGACCAGGGTCTTCTCTGGCGAGAGTTCAAGACGCATCTCGTCCCATAGGAACTGCGCCAAGGCCTCCCGCTCTGCCTCTGCCTGGGCCCTTGAACCGACCACAAGCAGAACGAAGTCGTCCGCGTAACGCACCAAATAGAATGTCGGTTTGCCATGGCGCCGGTCTAACCGGCGGCGACCAACCGCATTCGTCGGGTTCTCACGCGGGCGCGGCATCCACCTGTCAAAACGCTCATCGAGCCGATGCAGGAAGATATTCGCCAGAAGCGGTGACAACACGCCGCTCTGAGGCGTCCCTGTTGCCGAATGCTCCAGGCTGCCCTCAATCATGATACCCGCCTTCAGGAAGGGCCGGATCAGCAGCAGGACCTTGCGATCCCTGATACGCCCCTTCACCTCTGCAAAGGGCCGTAAGTGGTCACAGCAAATACAACATGGAAGTCTGAGCAGGGCCTGAAGCCAACCTCTCACGCCACTTCAGCAACCTTCCCCAATGACACCGGCTGGCGGATTATCGCGGCTTGCACTCGCCGATGGACAAATCAGCGCACACCGAGCCATCCACCCATGTCGCCCGAGACAGGCTTGCCCCAGTCAACACCAATCCATCAACCGCCGCCCCGGTAAAATCGGCCCCGCCGAGGTCCAGCTTGGCCATATTCACGCCAGACAGTGTTGCACCGCTCAGATTAGCCCAGGTGAAGTTCGCAGCCGTCAGCATCACCTTAGACAGTGTCGCCCCGGTCAGATTAGCCTCGCTGAAGTTCGCTGTAGCCAGCATCAATCTTTGCAGTGTCGCACCGCTCAGATTAGCCCCGCTGAAGTTCGCATTACTCGCTTGCATCTGGCCATTGTAGCTACTGATAGGCCCTATGGTCACCCCGCGCAGGTCCGCCCTGCTAAAGTTCGTTTCGAGCAGGCTCGCTGCGAGCAAGTTCGTCCCGATCAAGCTCGCCCCGATCAGGCTCGCGCCGCTCAGGTCCACGCCGAGCATCGGGTCTGCGCCGCCCAGCTTCGCCCCGTTCAGGTTCGCCCCGTTCAGATTAGCATTGTTCAGTCTAGCCAAGGTCAGGTTCGCCGCGTGCAGGTTCGCGTTGCTCAGGTTCGCGCCGACTAGGTTCGCGTCTGTCAGGTTCGCGCCGCTCAGGTCCACGCCGCTCAGGTTCGCGCCGCCTAGGTTCGCGCCGGTCAGGTCGCACCCTTGCCAGCCACGCTGCGTATTCAGGTCGGCTGAGGTGCAAGCGGCTGATGCGCCGGTTGCGGTGATGATCGACAGGGCCATCGCGGCCCCCCCGATCAGGATTGCGCTCAGCAAAGTTGTCCTGGCTGTCATAGGTGAATTCCTTGTGTTGGGGCTACGCCGAAATGGCCGCCCCTTGATCGAAGGCGATGGCGCGCCATGGTCAGTGGCGCGCCGCTGTATGGAAGGCGGCGGCTCAGCGGCGGCGACCCTTCGGCAGGCTGAGCACCTGCGGCTTGCTATCAGGTTGCTTTACGCGATCGGCTGCCGGATTATCGCGGCGTGCACTCGCCGACGGACACATCAGCGCACGTCGAGCCATCCACCCATACAGCCCGGGACAGGTTTGCCCCATCCATCTCCACTTGTCGCAGACTTGACCCGTACAGGACCGCCTCGGTCAGGTTCGCCCCTTGCAGGTTCGCCCCGGTAAAATTGGCCTCGCTGAGGTTCAGCCTGGTCATGTCCGATCTTTCCAGTTTCGCCCCGGTCAGATTAGCCCCACTGAAGTTCGACCCGGTCAGAACCAATCTTTCCAGTTTCGCCTCGGTCAGATTAGCCCCGCTGAAGTTCACCTCAAACATTTCAAAAATTCGACTCCCTCCTGACCCTAGGGTCACCGCGCGCAGGTCCGCCCCGCTCAGGTCCGTCTTGTACAGGTGCGTCGCTGTCATGTTCGCCCCGATCAAGCTCGCCCCGATCAGGCTCGCACCTCCGAAGTTCGCTTTGGAAAGGTTCGCGCCGCCCAGGTTCGCCCCGTTCAGATTAGCATCGTCCAGTCTAGCGTTGCTCAGGTTCGCCCTGCTCAGGTTCGCGTTGCCCAGGTTCGTGCCGCCCAGGTTCGTGTGGCTCAGGTCCAAGCCGCTCAGGTTCGCGCCGCCCAGGTTCGCGCCGCTCAGGTCGCACCCTCGCCAGTCAAGCTGCGAATCCAGGTCGGCGATGGAGCAAGCGGCTGATGCGCCGGTTGCGGTAATGATCGACAGAGCCATCGCGGTCCCCCCGATCAAGATTGCGCTCAGCAACGTTGTCCTGGCTGTCATAGGTGGATTCCTTGTGTTGGGGATACGCCGAAAGGCCGCCCCTTGATCGAAGGCGATGGCGCGCCGCTGTTTGGGAGGCGGCGGCTCAGCGGTGAGCGACTCCCTCGGTGGGCGGAGCACCTGCGGCTTGCTATCAGGTTGCTTTACGCGATCGGCTGCCGGATTATCGCGGCGTGCACTCGCCGACGGACACATCAGCGCACACCGAGCCATCCATCCATACAGCCCGGGACAGGTTTGCCCCGGCCATCCGCACCTGTTGCAGACTTGCCCCGTAGAGGTTCGCCTCGGTTAGGTTTGCCCCTTCCAGGTTCGCCCCATCCAGCGTCGCCCCTTCCAGGGTCGCCCCATTCAGCTTCGCCCCCGACAGGTTTGCGCTTTCCAAGTCTGCATCCCCTAGTTTGGCCCCGGAGAGATTGGCCCCGGACAGGTTCGCATCCCGCAGGTCCGAGTTGGAGAGGTCCGCTCCTGACAGGTTAGCTCCTGACAGGTCCCGCGACTTCATCACCTCACCGCTCATGTCGCACCCATGAAAATCTTTAACGTCCGCAAATCCACAGGCCATAACAGCACTCGCTGATATCGAACCCGAGAGCACAACAGTTGAAATGATAAACAATTTGGATAGTTTCATAATTTTACCTGATCATTATTGATGTAGTGAAGTTATTTTAGTATTTGGGAAAGCACATCTTTAGTACTTGGAAAATCACATCCTCGATCCCACCGGCTTGAGCCGGTCGTTCAGTATGCCCAAAAGGGGTAGCATCAAGCCGAAAGTGAGGCAATGACTAAACCTCTATTTCCATATAGACCGACATTTCCCAGATAACATTCACTTGGTCGCCAAATTAGCAACTACCGTTACCAGAAGATAGAACCCGGAATCCCCGGCCGGATCAAATCGGAATCGGTGGCCGGATCGTCCCGCAATACGCCCCCGCACTTCGGCTGGGCGGCACGCATCAGAATTGCGGGTCTTCGCAGACCGGGCGGCAGGTGCTGCTGATGGCGGCGCGGCATTGATCCACGACGTTTCCGCAGCTTGTGTAGTTCGTGCAACTGCCATTGTAGATGGATTCCAGGGCTTCGCCTGCGCACTGGCGGTAGGTATCGCAAGTTTGCTGGCAGTCTCCCTCGTCAGCGAAGGCACTGAGCGGCAGGATCAAGGAGAAGGCGAGGCCCGACAAAAAGGCAATTCGCATGAAAGTGTCCTTTCCGATTTCGTCGTGGGGATCACGATCGAAATCACGGAAGTAAGACACTCCCGCATGATTGGGGCCAAGCTATTGAACCACAATTGTTAAAGCAATGCCTGATGCAATGTAATTTGATGTGTCGCCAAGACCCCATCAACGCGCTGTCCAATCATCACACCTGCCGGCTGGGCAAATGGCACGACCGGCTGCGCCATACTTGCCTTGGCGGGGTAGCCCACTTCATGGCGCTGGATCAGCCGCACGCAGATGTTCATCAGCATGGCATGGAAACTGCCGGACACAGCAAATAGCGCACTCTCAAAGCGTGCATTCATCAATCGAGCCGTAAACACGGGCCTCAGCTTTGGTGCCGGCAAGCCATTAAGCGATGGCTCACAGAGACTTTCTGATATAAACAACAACTTGCTGGGCGAACCAGGATGACTGAAAGTTGGGAATTCATGAACACGAAAATATTTATTGCAATTGCCGCGACTGCTTTGATGGGTTTGACGATGACGCCAGGCAGCGCTGCTGCCCAGGGCTGCAAGAATGGTTCGTCGCCTCATTGGTATACCTTTGCTGCGACCAGTTCCTCAGAAGACCAAGCGTACAACATAGCAGGCAGCCTCGGTGAAACCCAGGTTCAGCACATCAAGCGGACAAACAGCCCAAACAACCGCAAGAATCTGTGGCTCGTCTACCGGGGTTGGTTCAATTCAAAGGCAGAGGCAAGCAGAGAGTTGCCCTATTTCAAGAGGAATGGCTTCGGCGACGCGTACGTAAAAGAGCTCTGCATGTGGTGATCCAAACCGGACCCGGACGATGATTTCCGGTGGGTACGACGCCATTTTGGTGGCTGTAGGGTGGATAGCAAATCTCACAATGCACGTTCACGGCATAACGCGCGAGCTTCTCGCGAACCTCGTCAACTTCAGAAGTCCGGTAACGTGTCCAGCGAGCCCAGATAGCCCGGATGGGCCGTGTCGATTTCGCCGCAAGCTTCATCTTCGTACTTCTTCTTCTCAAGGGCCTGCACCTGCGCCTCGGTGAGAACACCGCCCTCGGCGGCGATGGCTTCAAGCGCTTTCAGTCGGTTTTTGAAGTTCGCCAGATTATGCCTCAGCCAGATCGACCGCACGCCGGAGGGCGAAACGAAGACCCCCAATTTGCGCAGTTCATTGGACGTGCGGGCCTGGCCATATGCCGGGAAATCGGTGGCGGATTTGATCACCGCGGCCTCAGTCGCCTGATCCACACGGTTCGCCAGATTGGGTTTGCGCCGGGTGCGCTCAAACAGCGCCTCGACACCGCCATCCTCGACCGCCGATTTGTAGCGGTAGAACGTGTCCCGGCTGTAGCCCATGACCTGACAGGCCTTTGAGACGTTGCCCAGTTCTTCGGCCAGGTTCAGCAAGCCAGTTTTGTGTTTGATGATCTTGTCGGTAGAATTCAACATTGTGGTGTCTCCGTTTCGTGGTTGGTGAGCACCACCATCAAAACGGGCAACCATCATCTCCTTCAAGAGATGCGCCGTCCCCATTCCAGCTCTCTGGGAAAGGGGCGGTGTCAGATCACATCGAGACTAATTCAGGTAACGTCGAACAGTTACATTTCAGAGCGAAAACCGGATTCTGGTTCAGGTCACAGCCTTCCCCAATGACACCAGCTGCCGGATTATCGCGACGTGCACTCGCCGATGGACACATCCGCGCGCACCGAGCCATCCGTCCATACAGCCCGGGACAGGTTTGCCCCAGCCATCTGCACTTGTCGCAGACTTGCCCCGTACAAGTTCGCCTCGGTCAGGTTCGCCCCATCCAGGTTCGCCCCTTCCAGGGTCGCCGCGGTCAGGTTCGCCCCGGTGTCAACACCGGAGAGAAAGTGCACCAAATACCGGTTTAAAAGCGCACCACTCCGCCGCAGCAAAAGTGCACCACTGGGGCAGAATGCGGGGGCTATTCAGGT